>Ga0272442_10000089_pt1 | contig 141120 bp, 134 predicted proteins | sample SSMForm2O_FD_200262 | JGI IMG/M metagenome (GOLD analysis project Ga0272442, IMG submission 200262) | Marine sediment archaeal communities from Little Sippewissett salt marsh, Falmouth, MA, United States - SSM-Form-2O | ecosystem: Environmental > Aquatic > Marine > Wetlands > Sediment ... | reverse complement strand
CGAAGTCTCAACCGCATGCTTAGCAATTTGATTCAGATGATCTTTGTTGAGTTTACTGAAAAGAGGCACTTTTCTTAAAATATCAATATCCTGTGAACGATGTCTGAATAACATTCCGTCCCCTCCTTAATGAACTCATTTTTTCCAAAGGTTACATCATCAGAACGATTATAAGGCCCCAACAGAACAGATACATTCCAGCGGGTGATAAAAAGGCACATTCAAAAACAAGGAAATCGAAAGAATTTCGGCCTCATAAAAGTCAACATTCACTTTTTATCCGGGCACTCATAAAACAACTGGTGAGGGCAGAGTCTTTTGCAGTAATCGTGAAAAAGCGACTGAAAGAGCACAGTAATCGCTTCCCCCCTTTTTTCAATAAAAAGGTTTGGCTCCAGTTCATCCATGAAACCCGAACTGACGAACACCTTTTTTACGGGCGAATTCACCCCCATCAAGGCAAGACGAATACCGCGCGTCTTAAGTTCTTCATGCAGCGCCCTGAGTTCGACTACCCCAGTGACATCGATAAATCCCACTGCCTGAAAATCCAGCAGCAGGAATTTAATCGGCGTTTTATATTCATCCAGGCGCTTCAGGATATTGTCCATCGTATATTCAGCATTGGCAAAATAGATGGCGTTGTCGGGGCGCAATTGCAGCAACTGCGGGCAACTGGGCTTTTTCAAATCATCGGCATTGATGAACATATTGAACTCGGGGTCCTTTGAAACGCGCACAATACGGGGGCGCATCGTCTTCCACAGGAATAGCATCAGTGATATCATCACCCCTATAAGAAGTGCATAGTCGGGCTTGGTCAAAAGTGCCAGTACAAACACGGTGACCGCCACAATGCCATCATTGCGATTCATTTTCCATAGCGCAAAAACTTCTTTGGGGTGAAATAGAAGAAGCACTGCACTGATCACCAAGGCGGCCAGTGCCGCCCTCGGTATATATGTTAAAAGCGGGGTCAGAAACAGCAAGGTTACAATCACACTAAGGCTGGAGACAACGCTGGAGACACCCGTTTTCGCACCTGACGATAAATTGATAGCTGTCCGGGAAAATGATCCGCTCACTGGATAGCACTGGAAAAACGATCCGATAATATTCGCCATACCCTGACCGATAAATTCCTGGTCAACATCCACTTTTTGCTTGGTTTCAGATGATACGACCTTGCCCACGGAATATGTTTCCGCAAAGCTGACCAGCGCAATAACCACTGCAGGCCCCAACAGAGCACTAATGGTGTCGAAATTAAACAGGGGCAAATGGGGGCTTGGCAGGCCGCTGGCAGTCTTGCCGACAATGGCAATGCCGCTCTGATCCAACCTGAAAAGGAAAACCGCGCCGGTCGTAAAGATCAAGGAAACCAGAGCTGCCGGGAAATTGGGACGGGCTCTTTTTATACCGTAAATTATGCCAAATGCGGCAAGACCAACCATGGAAGTCTGAATGTGCAGAGAAGACAGGCTTTTTATAATTTCAAACAACTGATGGAAAACGTATTCATGTCTCGACACGCTGAGGCCCAGAAGGTGCGGCAACTGCGTTGAGATGATAATCAGGGCTGCAGCCGCCGTAAACCCCCTCACCGCCGAGTGGGAGATAAAGGCCATGCCGATGCCCAAGCGAAATACCCCGATGATCATATAAATAACGCCGACCATAAAGGCCAGCAGGAAAGACAGTTCGACAAATTGCGGACCACCGGGTTCAGCCATGGGTGTCAGTGTAGTCAGAACTAGAAGGCTCATGATGGCTATGGGGCCAGTGGCAAGCTGTCGAAGGCTGCCCCAAAGGACTCCAATTAAAGGCGTGACTGCTGCTGCATAGAGGCCGTAAACAGGTGGCATTCCAGCCAGCATCGCATAAGCCATCGCCTGAGGGATTAGCACAACCGCTACCGTAATGCCTGCTATCAGGTCGCTTCTTAGAAAGGACATCTGGTATCCCTTCAGCCATTCCAGGAAAGGAAAAATACGATAAACCAACCTGAGATATTGATTTTCATTATATTTCATGGCTTTTATCCCTCTTGCAAATATTCTTTTTGGTGCAAAATAAATTTTATGGATAATTTTATATTGCAAATGAACAATAGCCGTATTTGTTTGCGTAAAATATCATCATTATGGGCATATCATATTGTCTTCCAGGTCTATACGGCCTGCTGACCAATCTTGCCCATATGTAATCTAGCACAAAATAAGCTCCTCTCGACAGCATAAAAGCCGCAAAATGCCATAGAACAGACTATATTATTGATAGGGTAGGCGGTTTTCTGATATTTGCCATGTGCCCAAAAAGCATCAATGCCTTTTGTGGTCAACTGATCATATCACAGATATTCACAGACGTTATATTCCCCGCATTTAACAGCTTTTTCCTTTTCTTATGAGAGCACTTTCATATCACAGAGTTGGCTATGGCTGTAATATGCGGCAGTTACCCCATTTTCCCGTCAATGGGCACAAAATAAGGTCGTTCCTCTTGTGATTACATTCGGTATTGTTGTGAAGTAAAGTGGTTTAATAATAACGGACACCATGCTAAGAACAATTATAGAGAAAGCGAGGTGTTCAATGAACGAGAAACGAAAGCGCCCGAATTACACAAAAGAGTTCAAGCAAGATGCTGTGGGGCTTGTCATTGACCAGGGTTACAGCGGCCCCGAAGCTGCCAGACGTCTTGGTATCCCCATTTCTAACGTTACTCGCTGGGTGCGGCAATACCGCCAAGACCAGCAGAATCTTACTGAGGGTGGTATCACCCGCAAGGAGCTGGAAGCCGAAAACCGTCGGCTCAAGAAGGAAAACAAGCGGCTTGAGATGGAGCGAGAGATATTAAAAAAAGCCGCGGCCTTCTTTGCGAAAGAGTCGAGCTGAGGTGCGACTTTATCCGGCAAGAGAAGAAGGCCTATCCCGTCACTGTTTTATGCAAGGTGATGGAAGTCAGCCGGAGCCGCTTTTATGATTATCTCCATAGCATAAGAAGATCTGAAGATACTGATGAGACGGCATTAAAGGCCAGGATTGGGGCCATTTTCAAAGAACATCGCAGCAGATAAGGTTCCCGTCGCGTTACCGGACAGTTACAGGATGAAGGCCATCAGATTGGCCGATATAAGACGCGACGTTTAATGCGAGAACTTAACCTGAAGGCCAAAGCCCGGAAACGATATAAGCTCACGACAGATAGCCGGCACTCGTTTCCAGTAGCTGTCAACCTTTTGGACCGTGAATTTAACGTAGATAAACCGAATAAATGCTGGACCGCGGACATTACCTATATCTGGACCTATGAAGGCTGGCTGTACCTGGCCGTGGTACTTGATCTTTGTTCCCGCCAGGTGGTTGGCTGGGCCATGAACAAGCGGATGGAAAAACAACTGTGCCTGGATGCCCTGGCAATGGCATATTGGCGCAGAAAACCTCCATCGGGGCTGCTTCATCATTCGGATCGAGGAAGCCAGTATGCATGCCATGATTACCGAAAACGTATAGAACACTATGGCATGGTAGCCAGTATGAGCCGGAAAGGCAACTGCTGGGATAATGCACCGATCGAAAGGTTTTTCCGAAGCCTGAAATCAGAACGATTATCAGATTACAGGTTCGTTACGAGGCATTCGGCACGGATGCAAGTGCTTGATTACATCAGCTACTACAATTCCATTCGGCTGCATTCAACGCTGGGGTCTAAGACTCCGTTCGCATATGAGAAAGAACTGTGCCGCGTGGCGGCTTAATAAAAAATGTCCGTTTTTACTGGACCACCACACTCTGGCTTTTAGCCTTTGAAATCCTATCTCTTCTTCACTGGCCTTTTCGTTATTTCCCTATAGAGCAGAGGACGCCTGTTTTTAAAAATAGGCTCTTCTCTTCTCCACCTTTCAACCTCTTCTAAATCAATATCTACTCTTAAAATCTCCTCTTTCTTTCCGGCTGATATTATCCTTTCCCCACGTGGATTAAAGATGGCACTGTTGCCTGAAAAAGCCTTACCTGCCCGGTTTGCATAAATTACGAAAACCTGATTATTTATGGCTGCCCCTGCCATTCTAAGCCACATATATTCGATAGGAAATTGACCTGGTACAGCAGAAATGTTGACAATAACTTTTGGCCCTTGCAAATATAGCACCCTCCATACCTCTGGAAAAGCGGCATCAAAGCAGATATTTATGCCTATTTTTCCCCAGGAAGATTTAAAGACCCTCAACCTACGGCCAGGAACAAAATTTTCCGTCCAATGGACATGGCACTTTGTATAACTCTGTATTTTAGAACCTTCGATGTAGGTCGCAAGATTATAATACTTATCCGCTCTGCGCTTTAGTTCCCCTATAATAACCTTGGCACCCTTCTGCCTTATAAAGGCATAAATATTTTGAGAAATGGAACTGTAGATGACCTTCATCTTCCTATAAAGAAAGCCTTCCGGTTTTTCAAAGGAAGGGTGTCCGTGAAGTATCAACTCTGGAAAAACTATCAAATCATAGTTTTTATGATCGTCGATAATTCCTTTTATCCTTTGGACATGATCTTCGATATTGGAGGAATTATAGTTTATCTGGGCGACACATATTCTCTTTATTCGTTTACGCCTGGAATGTTTCATTTTCTGAAAAGCTTTTTTTGATTGATGTATGCCCCATTACGAAACAATTATAAAAAACTGGATCAGGAATCCCAGTTAGAAAATCTTATATTTAGCAGAACATAGATTAGGTTGGGATAAATCCTTCAGCAAGCGTGATGAATCTAGCCAGTTACGAGATAGGAGGGAATAAAGCTATTTTTTATCTCCTTCTCTAAACTCTGTAGATAGGAGCGTGGTTCCTCTTCCCCGTAATCCCCAAGACCGTAACGGTAAAGACTTCCCTTGTCCCTCTTTATATTTTCATTCACCAGATTAGAGTCTATCTCCTCTTTTTTGGATTGGGCAATTTCTGCAATCATCTGATGAATCCCTGAGCCTGACTGGGCGGGGTCTTTTTTTCGAAATGCAAGATACGCAGGGACTCCAAGCTCGACCGAAGCTTGACGGTGTACACGCTTCCTTAATTTATCACCTGGCCCTTCAATCTTTAAGCGCGGGGAAATCTTCATGGCAGTTTGAACAACCTCTATGTCAAGATATGGAGCCCTCAACTCGATAGAGTGGGCCATTGTAAGCTTATCTTCTCTTTCCAAGGTATCAGTATATAAATAGTTTAGGTCCTCCCAGAGTTTATCATGAAGACGCAGATAGCCGGATTCTTCAAGGACATCGTTATACCAAGGGTATCCGGCAAAAAGTTCATCAGCCGCTTGGCCTGTGAACATAACTCGCAGACCATCCTTTGCAGCTAGCTTGGCAGCAAGGTACATTGGGATGGCTACTTCTACCTGTAACAGGCCACTTTCTTCGACATCTCTTATTACCTCTGGCAGAAGGTTATCAACCATTTTCTTGTCAATCACAGTGATTTTTAATTCCAAACCTAATTCCTTTGCTACGGATCGTGATGCCTTGACATCACCTGAATCGGAAGTGCCGGTGCAGTAGCAAATTACGTCTTTCCCCTCTCTCTGCAGAAGTTTGGTTACTAATACCGAATCAATACCACCTGAGAAAATAACTCCAATGCTAGGCTCGGTCAGGCCTGTAAGCCTCTTTCTGACGGATTGAATAAGAACTTCCTTGTAAAGCTCAACAGCTTCCCTGAAATCAATGATATCAATCTGGGGTAACTGGATATGAAATCCATCGCAGATATTTACTCCTTTATCGTCTATGCTGAGAAGTTCGCCAGGTCGCACCCGTTTGGGTTCGTCTTTGCCGTTCCATAAGGCCTTTTTTTCAGAAGCGAAATATATGGTTTTTTCATTTTCAATGAAATATAAAGGCTTTTTGCCTATCGGGTCCCGTGCAACCACAATGGATTTTCCATCCGTAGCTGCAATTGTGTACATGCCATCTAGTAATCTTATTACTTTCTTCATTGCATCTAGAAGATCGCCTCTGTAGGTCTCTTCTAGAAGATGTACTATCACCTCGCTGTCACTGGTACTTTTAAAATCATGGTGCTTAAGCAAAAGAGATTTTAGTTTTTTGTAATTATAAATTTCACCGTTATGAATGATGGTTAATGTTCCGTCACAGGATGTGTATGGCTGACCTGCTCTACCGTCCCCTATTATCTTTAATCTTGAATGACCCATTGCAATCTTGGTCTTCTTTCCGACAAGCCCCTTAACCTCCTCAAGTTCCATCACTTTGAAAGTTACTCCATCAAGGTAAACCCCATGTCCATCAGGCCCTCTATGGGCCATCTTCTTTAGCATATCAAATATATCGTTTGAGACTATTTTATCTTTCATGTCAAAATGACCGCATATAGTACACATTGATTATCTTCTCCTTACTGTGTATTCCGTTATTTGCTTTTTTAAAAAATTATCCACAAAAGCAAGAGTTGTTTTCCTTTTCACTCAACAATTTTAGAATTTACTTTATTATTCATTATGTCGGTTCGATCAGCCCTGGACGATCTCATGTTTCCTTTATTATTTCTTGTTGTTGAAACTTGGGTTTTGACCTTTTTGTTGTTTTTTGATTATTGTTTTTACTTTCTGTTCTAGGCATTTAAGCGAAATAGCAATTAGCTCATCTTCGTCACGGTTTTTCAGTCCAGCCTTTAAAAATTTCAACCTTTCAGCCGATTCTTTGTCAAGTTCCACCATAATCGTTACACTCTCGTCTTTTTCTTTGAGTTTGATAGTTTTTTTGAGAATTTTCTTTACCTTAGTAATCAAAGCAGCCTCCTGGCATTTTCAGGACTTAAAAAAAGGCCCATCAGCCGATATTTATCCGCTTGAGGACCTTAATGTTTTTTCTTTTCCAAGCAGTTACCTTAAGGGAAACGATATTTTAAGCCAAAGACTTAAAAAAATAGCCGAAGATATCTCGTGATTTGGACTGAAATCTTTCTAGTAGAAATATTATCAGCTGCGATTTATATTGTCAAGCGTCGATCTTGCCTATAGTAGCGCTTTCATATCAAAGCAGTGCTTGGGATTATTGGCAATGTGTGAATAGGCATTCAAATTTGACCCACTTGGGGAGGCAATCGGGACACAACAATGACCAGTCCAAGGCGCTGCAAAGCTTGTGTGGCAAAGGGTTTCTGGTCCAGAGAGGTGGGATTGCCTGAGTTCCGATACCGGGTCAAATTTGGAGGCCGATCCACATTTTTGCGCTCTGCGATCTGGAGACCCTTCTGGCCATATTTTGTCGCAGATTCTATTTCAACGGACAAAAACTCTCACACAAATTCTCACACAGCAGGTTTTTAGACAAAAAAAGAGGGTTAAGCACGATAACTTAACCCTCTAAAAAAACGGTATTTTTTATGGTGCCGAGACGCAGAATTGAACTGCGGACACGGGGATTTTCAGTCCCCTGCTCTACCGTCTGAGCTATCTCGGCACGAGATAAAGGGGCATTATAGATATGGTTTTTTAATGGGTCAAGAATAAATTTGGCAAAATCAGGGCGTCCCGCTATTTTTCCTCGGGCTCATCAAGGTCAAGCTCAAATTCCAATGAATCCAGATCAAGTGTAAGCTCTTCATCCATGTCTTCGGAGGGCTCGGCCTTGGCGGCTTCCCTGTTATCATCGGCGGAAATTTCATCGAGCAGTGAGGCTGCTTCAGCAAGTTTGCTTGATACCTCGTCGCCGAGTCCGTGTTCGATTTCATCCTCTTCAAAAGGAGAAGGTTCCTCAAGATCAAAGATGAAATCTTCTTCTTGCTCCTGTTTTGATTCTTCCCCCGGATCAAGATTGAGTTCTTCTTCCATGTCAGAATCTTCCTCATCATCAAGATCAAGGGCCAGATCAAGCTCTTCCTCGATGTTTCCGGCATCTTCCATGGAAACGTCCTTCCGGTCCATGAGAGAATCAGGACTTTCGAGCTCCTTATCCAGATCGGCAAGATCAGGCTCAAAGAGTATCTCTTCTTCAGGCAGGGATTGCTCAGGTTCGTCAATGGTGAAATCTTCAAGTTCTATTTCATCTTCCAGATCAGGCTCAAAGAGGATCTCTTCTTCCGAATCCGTTGCCTCGTAAGGCTCTTCAACAGTGAGATCTTCAAGCTTAATCTCATCTTCCATGTCGGAGTCGATGCTGATCTCGAATTCTTCAGGCTCCGCTTCGACTGCCGGATCGGGAGATGTTTTCCCCGAATCCATTTCCTGGGGCCTTTTTAAGGGTGGGATTCCTTCAGGGGGTGAAAATTCAAGATCCAAAGGGGCACCGTTGCCCTGGCCGATGAGTGAGCCTAGAAGGGAAGGGGGATTGGGGATATAAGAGGGATGATTCATTTTAGCCCCTGCCCCTGATATGTCCCGATTACACTTGGGGCATACTTCGTTGTAGTCAAAACTAATATAACCGCATTTTGGGCATTTCATTTTTGACTCCAAAAATTACATAGAATAAAATACAGTTTGTGCAAATTGATTGAATTATATTAATAAGAGTATCATATTACGATAGATAACACTGTTTTATGTAATGGTCAAGAAATGTCTGTTCCGTGTGGTTGTGCCTGGATCTTTTACTTATGACCTTCCAAGGTATCTGCCGCCCAGATCGAGTGTGCAGAGCGGTTTATCCTCACTGTAAACCTTTGCCTTAAGGATTTCTGCAGTGAAGAGCGTGTGATTACCCGGGCTTGATTTTTCTCTTACCTCGCACTCTATCCAGGCTATGCAGTCTTTCAGGATAGGGCATCCCTTATCCCCTTCAAACCAGTCGAGTCCCCTGAATTTTCCAGAAGGCTCCGGCGCCTTGAATCTGGTAAGCATTTCCGACTGTCTTTCACCTATGACATGAAGCGCGAAAAGGCCGCTTTTCTCTATCAGATGATGGGTGAATCTGCCGGGGTGAACCGCGACCATCACCATCGGAGGCTCGTAAGAGATCTGCGTGACCCACGATGCTATCATCCCGTTTTTTTCGGAGCCGAAAAAGCTTGTAAGGACGTAAATGCCGTTTGTGAATCTTCCCAGGCCTTCGCGAATTTCAGTATCCATCTCCATGTCCCCCTACAAATAGGATTACCGGCATTCCTCCATGGCCGTCCTTGCAAGGCTGTCGCACCTTTCGTTTTCAGTGTGACCGTTGTGTCCCTTGATCCATGCCCATTCGATATCGTGAGGCTCGCTTACCAGCAGCAGTTCTTCCCATAAGTCCCTGTTGAGCACGGGTTTTTTCTGCGAATTGATCCAATTGCGCTTGAGCCAGCCCTTTATCCACTGGGTCATGCCTTTGACAACATAGCTGGAATCGGTAACTATCCTTATCCGGCACGGCCTTTTGATTTGTTTGAGTGCCTCTATTACCGCCCTCATTTCCATCCTGTTATTGGTCGTGTCTCTTTCACAGCCCTGGAGTTCCTTTGACTTTTCTTTATACCTCAGTATGGCACCGAAGCCGCCCGGGCCGGGATTTCCGCTGCAGGCGCCGTCGGTAAAGATCTCTACCTCTATATCTTCCTTATTGCGATTTTTCCCCTCACTCATCTTTTAATTCCGTTTTCCCCCGAGTTCCTCTTTTATCCTTCCCCTTATGGGGAGAGTGATTTGAGGTTTTTCAGGATAATTTGTTTTCAGATTCAATATGCCGTGAAATGCTGAAGATGCGTCAGGTTTGCTTTTAAACAGGACCCTGAAACGCCTCCCCTTTTCAATTTCCTCAATGGTATAGGTGAGTTGATTCTCCAGATTAAAGTAAACAGGTGTCAATTCGAGGGGCCGATCAAGGCCTGCCCTCAATTCAACCGCCCTTTCTATCGGTTTTCCTCTCTTCCCTTTAATCAATAAGGATGCCGGCGAATAATAGATCGGAGACTTAACAAAGGCACTTATTGTAAGCCTCATCTCCTTTATCGTGGGATCATTGGAATATACCCTGACTGTGTCCCGAAGCCTTCCCTGCTTTCCCGCCGTTTTGACCCTTACGGTTATCTTTCCCTCCCCGCCCGGGGGAACGGCCCAGTCGTAATCGGGCACTGAACAACCTCATCCGGGTCTTACCTTGTTAATGCTGAGGATCTCGTCTCCCTTGTTAGAGACCGTAAAACTGTGCTCGATAATGCCGCCTTCAAGTATTTCACCTGCGTCATGGGTCTTTTCCTTGATCACCAGCCTCGGTCCTGCGGCGCTGTGGCAATGGGTTGTCAAGAATATGGAAAAGAAGACAAAAAGAAAGATAGACCTTATTGTTTTACCTGACATAATGCCTGCCGCTGCTCATGGGATTAAACACCTTTTAATCATATCAACCTTGACGGCTTCGTGAAAAGTCCAACTGTCCCGCCTCGGGCGGGATTACGCTTCATCTTTCGATTGCGATCCCGCCGGAAGCGGGATAAATACGCCTCATTTTTGGTGTGCCGTCTCGATTATCACTTTTTACAAATTCATCAGGCTCGACTAATCGGAGATGACCTTCAGGATGTAATATTTATCAGAAGAACTCCGTCATATAAAGGTTTATTTCATCATGGAAAACCCGGTTTTCCAAACAGTGTATGAAGATATGCGGTTCTTTTCCAACCTGGTTGGCGAAGAGGGTCCATGGACCGAAGGACCCAAGGGATCAAGGGCTTGTTTTCTAAAGACTTTATCAGCATTTTTAACAATTTTGTGATCTCTGTGCACCTTATGTTGTTTGAGAATTTTCTGATTTATTCCATATGCCTGAAAAGCTTTCGCAGGATTTCTGCAACAGCTTTAAATCTTTGCAATGCTTTAGCGTATCCTCCGTTTCAATGGAGCACTTGAATCCTTCCATGAGGCTGCGCCTTTTTCCTGGCATACGCGTGAACTCGAGTGGGCTAGAATTATAATGACAAGATCCGTTATATGCTATATATATAGAATCGTTAGAAGTTATGGTATGAATGCCCAAAGATTCCAGCTCCCTGGCAGGAGCCGGGGGAAATAAAAAAGCTTGAATTGAGAGAAGATGAAAGACCACAAGTCGCAGACTGAAGAAGGGCAGGTTCATGAGCCCCCGGACGAAGAGGTCTCTTTAAGCAAGGGGATGGTCGTAGCCTGTGAGCGGCTCTCCAGTGAAAGGTACAGGGCCTTTGTAGACAATATGGAAGAGGGCGTCTACGAGGTGGACATCCATGGCAACTTCCTCTACTTCAACGATTCTCTTTGCAGGATTTTCGGGTATCCGAGGCAGGAGGTGCAGTTTCAGAATTTCTCCAGATTTATTGATGAGAGGTACGTAAAGGAGGCCCTTGAGGTGTTTGGCCGCCTTTCCAAGACATCAGAGCCTGTTAGCGGACTTTTCTGGAAGGGGAGGGCGAAGAACGGTGAGATACGCGTTATGGAGGTATCCGCCAATCTTATAGTCAATAAAGAGGGGGAAAAAATTGGTTTTCGCGGCATCGTCCGCGACATCACCGAAAGATATGAGGCACAGGAGGCGGTGCGATCTTCCGAGAGGAGATACAGGGCTCTTCTCGATTTCGTCCCATACCCGATAGTCGCCTTTACCCTTGAGGGGCTGGTGTCTTACCTGAATCCGGCATTTACGCAGACCTTCGGCTGGAGCCTCAAGGAATTAAAGGGCAGGGCCATCCCTTATGTCCCATCCCATCTTCGCGAAGAGACAAGAGAGAGCATAAAGAGGCTTTTCAAGGAAAAGCTGATATGGAATCTTGAGACCCAGAGGTTGACCAAGGACGGCAGAATCATGGACGTCATTTCAGGTGCCACCCTTTATTCGGAGACAGGAGATGAGCCGTCAGGGGAACTCGTCATTTTACGGGATATAACTCAAGAAAAGAGAATGACCAGGATAAACGAGGCACTGCTCAGAATAAGCCTCGCGCTGCCGGAGTATCCCGATCTTGCAGGCCTGCTGGATTATATTACCGGCGAGGTCAAGAGCCTTCTGGGAGTTGAGGGGGCCCTTGTAATCTTCCTGGATGAAGAAAAAAAAGAACTTTATTTCAAGGCTGCCTCACACGACGATTCCGATACGGAAAAGAGGGTGAAGGAGATCAGATTCCCGGCTGATAAAGGGGTTTCAGGCAAGGTAATTGAAACCGGTAAACCGATGATCGTCCCTGATACCTCCAGTAACCCCTATTTTTATTCGGTGGTCGATGCTCAGGCCAGGTTCGTCACCAAGAGCCTTCTGGATGTCCCGCTGAAAAGCAGGGACAGGATTTTCGGAGTCCTTTGCGCAATGAACAAAAAGGCGGGGACGTTTGATAAGACCGATGTCGAACTTCTCAATATGCTTGCCGGAACCGTGGGGTTGAGTATAGAAAACGCGAGATTTTCGGAGGAACTTAAAGAGGCCTACAGGGAAGTGACAAGCCTCAACAGGGCAAAGGACAAGGTGTTGAACCATCTGTCCCATGAACTCAAAACCCCGCTTTCGGTTCTGAGCGCGTCTCTCAGTATCTTGTCAAAGAAACTGAAGGACCTTCAGGACGAGACATGGAAGACCACGATCGAAAGGTCGAGGCGGAACCTTAACAGGATTCTGGAGATCCAATACCAGGTGGAAGACATAATGAGGGACAGGACCTACCAGACCTATCGCATGCTTTCCCTGCTTCTTGATGAATGCTCCGACGAACTGGTCTCCCTTGTCAGCGACGAGGTCGGAGAAGGCGATATATCGAAGCGAATCAGAACCAGGATCGATGAATTATTCGGTCCCAAAGAGAGCCTTCCCGAAGATATCCATCTGGATAAGTTCGCAGGGGATGTTATGAAAGAGGTAGCGCCTCTTTTCAGGCACAGAGGGGTGGAGATAGCAAGCTTTTTCGAAGATGTCCCCGTTATCACCATGCCTCCTGACGCATTAAGGAAGATGGTGGAGGGCCTGTTGAGAAACGCCGTTGAAAACACCCCTGATCAAGGCAGGATCGAGATATACGTTCGGACAAGGGGAAAGGGGTCCGAATTCGTGGTAAAGGACTATGGCGTGGGTATAACGGAAGACAATCAAAGACGAATTTTTGAGGGATTTTTTACCACCCAGGAGACCATGGACTATTCCTCCAAGAGGCCGTTTGATTTTAACGCAGGTGGTAAGGGAGCGGATCTGCTGAGGGTCAAGATATTTTCGGAAAGATACGGTTTTGAGGTAGGCATGGATTCAAACAGGTGCAGATATATACCGTCGGATAAGGATAAGTGCCCCGGGCTCATAAGCGAGTGCGGTTTTTGCGATAAGGTCGATGATTGCCTCCTGTCGGGCGGTACAACCTTCAGCCTGTTTTTCCCCGGTTCTTCCGAGTAGGGCGCGTGTATGGATGAATTGATAAAATCGAGTATTTCAAAAGAGGTTTCACAAGAGGGATATTCCGGTAAGCTGGGAATAATGCTTGTGGACCTCGCTCCCGGGTATGCCCTGGTTGAGATGGTTCCGGCCGGCGATGATCTCAACATATTCGGAACGGTTCACGGCGGGGCCATTTATTCCCTTGCGGACGAGGCGTTTCAGGTCTCATGTAATTCGCACGGGACCGTTGCGGTGGCTCTCAGCGTGAACATGGTGTATCACCACCCTGCAGAAAAGGGCCTCAAGTTAAGGGCCGAATCCAGGGAGATAAATCGTTCCAAAAAAACTGCGACTTACGAGATAAGGGTTTCAGACGAACGGGGCACTCTCATAGCCTCCTGCCAGGCCCTGGCCTACAGGAAAGGAAACCGCCTTCCTTTCATTAACAGTGGTAAATAGCAACCTTTAATGCTGATTATAATTTAAAGCTAACTTAAATGTTATAAATGTGATTATATTTTAATCACTTAAGGAAATTAATTTGACAGTAGATCAAAAATTAAATATCTTTCCCGCGTGTTGCTTCAGACGGCCGCATGCTGTCTATTAAATTACTGAAAGTTGAGTCGAGAAAATTGAAACGAGAGATCCTTTTTACTAGTGATACGGTTCAGCAAAGGGTAAGGGAAATGGCAGGGGAGATTACAGCCGACTATGAGGGTGAGGAGCCGATCCTTATAGGAGTACTGAACGGGGTCATATTCTTTTTTGCTGATCTGGTCAGAAGCATTGCCATACCCACTAAAATTGATTTTATAAGGGCCTCGAGTTACGGGTCCGGCACTGTTTCAAAAGGGGAGATATCGCTGACAAAGGATGTCGAGATCCAGGTTGAGGGAGAGCACGTGATCATCGTCGAGGATATAGTTGACACGGGGCTCACTCTGAACCGGATTGTTGATCACCTGGAAGAAAAAGGTGCGAAATCGTGCAGGATATGCGCGCTTATCGACAAGAGCGAAAGAAGAAAAAAGGAAGTGTCTGTCGACTACTGCGGTTTCAAATTAGAGGGAGGTTTTGTTGTAGGTTACGGACTTGACTATGGAGAAAGATACAGATATCTGTCTGATATCTGTGTACTTAAATAGTTTCCGATAAGGAAACTTATCTGCGTCCGTTATTATATCTTCCGACGGGCAATAAACGGTAAGAGTCCGCACCTTAAACTCGGGGGTTTAGATGATCATCCAATGTGAAAAATGTCTTACAAGATTTAATCTCGACGAGGCCTTGCTGCAGGAAAAAGGAACCAGGGTGAAATGTACCGTCTGTTCCAGCATCTTTACGGCCTATCCTGAAAAAAAGGACCTGGATCGCGAGATCGGGGAGGCCCGGGAAAGGGACGATGAAGAGAAATTCTGGGATGATCGGGAGGGGCCTGGAAAGGATTTGGAAGAAGAGGCTGAAGGGCCTTTGGAAGAGACCGCCTACGAACCTGAAACAACAAGAATCGGGAAAAGAAACTCCCGGCTACCGCTTTTATTCCTTTTGATAATACTTCTGTTTACGGGAGCTGCCGCCCTGATCCATTTTCTGATGCCTGATATGCTTCCCAGGTTACTGCCGTTTTTAAAGACCGAACAGGTCAAAGAGACAACCGACACAGGTGTCAGCAGACTTACCTTCCATTCCGTATCAGGGGAATTTGTTGATTCCAAAAAGGAAGGCAGCATTTTTCTTATCAATGGAAAGGTAAAAAACGATTACCCCGAAAACAGGATCTATCTGTTGATGCAAGGCTCCATCCTGGATAACAAGGGTAAGACCGTAAAGACGCAGACGGCCTATGCGGGTAACATCCTCACTGAAGAGGAGATAAAGACCCTGAGCCTCACTGAGATCGACGGGGAGTTGAAAAGCCGTACGAGGATGGAAACGGGGAAATACCTTGTTGCCGGTGGAGCTTCCATCCCCTTTATGATCGTGCTGGGCGGTCTGCCTGATGATGTAAGCGAATTTACCGTTAAGGCGATTCGCTCTTCACCCGGTGCCTAGATCTTTTATGCCCGGCTTCTTCCACTGAACCACCCCAGGCCTGTCAGGGCGCAGTCCTTTTTCCCGATAGCACATATGGTATCCGGTCATTGTCAGGAGGGTCCTTTTCAATTAGTTGCATTTCGGGGCAAAGAGGCGTTCTCAGGAAGATCCTGAGAGTGGCAACAGCACTTCGGATCCTTTTTGGTTGATTTAACAAGAGAGGCTGAATGCAGACTATAAAGACTTTTGATGAGGGCCGTTACTCAGGGTTGAAAAAACTGATTAAGGGCCTGATTCTTCTGGGTATGGTTATTATTGTCGGCACTTCAGGATATATCGTCCTTGAAAAATGGGGATTCCTGGACGCCCTCTATATGACCGTAATAACCATAACCACCGTAGGTTTTAAAGAGGTAAGACAGGTTTCCGTGCCGGGAAAGATATTTACCGTGGTCCTTATTTTTATGGGAATCGGGATCATGGCATATACCCTCGGAATGGTGGCCCAAATGATGGTTGACCTGCAGATAAGGTCTATTTTGGGGAGGAAGAAATTGGGATCCAGGAGAAAAAATATCAAGGATCATTATATAATTTGCGGATACGGGCGCATAGGAAGGATCATCGCCTCTGAGCTGAAGGAAAACAACATACCTTGTGTGGTGGTGGACCTGAATCCGGAGTCAAGACAGTCCCTTGAGAACAAAAAGATACCGTTCGTCATAGATGACGCCACAAGCGAAGAGGTCCTGCTGGAGGCAGGAATAGAAAGGGCGAAGGGCCTTGTCGCGGTGGTTTTATCTGATGCGGACAATCTATTCATAACCATGACCGCCAGAGGTCTCAACCCTGATCTCTTCATCCTGGCAAGGGCGGATGAAGAACCGAGTAAGAAAAAGCTTTTGAGGGCGGGGGCCAACCGGGTCGTGCTTCCTTATCTGATCGGAGGGCAGAAGATGGCCCACACGATAATAAGGCCGGAGGTGGAGGCCTTTCTTCAGTCCATGGTCCATGACAGGGATATGGAACTGAAGATCGAAGAGATTCGGGTAAGCGGGAACTCAGCCTTGAACGGGCTCAATCTTGTTGATTCGCAAATCAGAAAGTCCCTAAACGTAATAATCGTTGCAATAAGAAAGGGTGGAGGAGAGATGACCTTCAATCCGTCCTCGGAGAGTCTGATAGAGGCGGACGACATACTTATCGCCCTTGGCAGGGCTGAGGATCTCGACAAGCTGGAAAAAATGCTTGGATCAAAAGGGCACTGAGCCTCAGAGCCGCTGGGATTGGGACGCGAAAACGGCTTGAGCCTTTTCGAGTGCCTCGGGATCATCGATACCCATTACCTCATTTTCATCCTCTACATTCAGATAGCCGACCGGCAGACCGTCCGCGTTCATATATCCAACCATATCGGTGATAAAAAACTCCTCAAACTCCCTGATTTCTCCCTTTATCTGCTTGCGCACCAGGTGCGGATGCGATTCAAGTATGTCAAGATACCTCAGCAGCAGATCTTTTCTGGCCGCGTAAATCCCGGAGTTACAGACTCTCAGTGATTCAATGCGTTCATCTGAGAATTCCTTCCAGTATTTCCACTCTATGATTTTCCGAACCTTTGCCTCTTCGATTTCAAGAACTCCATACTGCTTTTTCGACTCAGGCCTGAATCCGAGGACAACGATGCTGTTTTTTTCGAGCTTCTCAAGCAGGGCATCAAAACTGGATCTTTTTACAAAGGGAACGTCTCCCATCGTTATGATGATTCTTTCACATGTCTGTTCACGGATAAATTGACGAGCCGCCAGAAGAGCCCCTCCTGTCCCGTTTAAAACAGGCTGCTCACAGTAGTAGACGTGAAGGCCTTTAGTGGCCTCGATAATGTCCTTTTTTCCATGGTTGATCACGACCGCCCTGGGGCCGGGCGGAAGGTTGGCGAGGATATTAACGATTATGGCATGTCTTCCCTTATAGGGCGATTGAACCGGCACAAGGGGCAGCAGGGACTTGTTGCCTTTGTACCCTTTCATCCTGCTTCCCCTTCCGGCGGCAAGGATAAGCGATACGGACTCTTTTCTTTTACTGTTCATGCATTTGGATCTCTTTTGGATTGGATTTTTAAATGGCCTTTATATAAACAGAACAGAACACAGGAGGCAAGGCAAAACCGTCGCAGCAATCGGTGTTGCCTTTCCTTGCCGATTCGGATAATATTTTGTGGTTCTTCTCCAACTTAGTTGGCGAAGAGGGTCCAAGGGTTCCAGGAGTCAAGGGGTCAAGGGTTTGTTTTCTAAAGACTTTATCCGCATTTTTAACAATTTATTGATCTCTGTGTACCTTATGTTATTTGAGAATTTTTCATTTATTCTATACCTGAAAAGAGTTAGCAGGATTTATGCAACAGCTTTAAATCTTTGTAATGCTTTAGGGGTTTTATCCACCGTTTCAATGGAGCACTCGAAGCCTTGAACCCTCAGAGCTCTCAGGCGCTTAAATAAGAAGGCTTTCTTTATTTAGCCCTGTTTAACGCCAACTAATCGGGAGATGATCCTATTTTGTGGATCAACAGGGTCCGATGGGCCGGGCAGATTTCCGGGGCAGGAAAGAGCATGAAAGATACGATTGATTTTATAAGATCCTACTATGAATTCAAGGGATCCGTTGACTTTTCCAAGAGCGGCATTCTCCCTGATCTGGAAAATATAGTATGGTGCATGCTGATGGGCATGCCGGAGGTGCCTGCCGATGAACGAACCTCCGGTGACGCGACTGTGGAGGCAATAGACCAGAGGGTGGCCATTCTCAAGGCAGTGTTTGTGGAGGTAAACGGAGATGAGGCGGATGAATTCCTGGATCAGGGTATGCTGACTTATGATGAGGCAGCCAGGATTGCCAAGAAGATGCTTGAGGAAAACGGGGAAACATCTTTACCGTAACAGTAATGATCCGCCTTTGCGATCAAAGAGTTGAGGCTATCACCACCTTTTGTATCTGGCTCGTTCCTTCGTATATCTGCGTTATCTTCGCATCCCTCATCATCCTTTCAAGCGGGTATTCCCTGACGTAACCGTACCCTCCCAGCATCTGAACCGCATCGGTTGTGACCTTCATGGCGGTTTCGGCTGCGTGTAACTTTGCCATAGCCGAGTAGCGTATCGCCTCTTTCGGAAGTCTTTCCATGTCCTTGGGAAACCGCTCAAAGAGTGAAGCGGCCTTGTATGTGAGCTGTCTTGAGGCCTCTATGCTTGTCGCCATATCCGACATCATCCATTGAAGACCTTGAAAAGAGAAGAGCGGTTTTCCGAACTGGACCCTTTCCTTTGTGTAGGCGACCGCGTAATCCATGGCCCCCTGTGCTATGCCAACCGCCTGAGCCGCGACAGGAATGCGTGTTATATCGAGAGTCTTCATTATTATCGGAAAACCGGATCCCTCAGCGCCTATAATGTTTTCCACCGGGACCCTGACATTATCCATTATTATCTCGACCGTTGACGAGCTTCTTAAACCGAGTTTGCTCTCATGTTTTCCAATGCTGAGACCTTTGGCGCCCTTTTCAATCAGGATCAGGCTGGTACCTTTGTGACCGGGTGTATCCTGATTGCTTCTGGCTGCTATGCAAAGCAGATCCGCCACATCACCATGCGATATAAATATCTTGCTGCCGTTTATGATGAAATGATTCCCGTTTTTTACCGCCTTGGTCTTAAGACCGGAGACATCCGAGCCTGCGTTCGGTTCGGTAAGACCGAACGCGATGAGTTTTTCGCCCGATGCAAGTGCGGGCAGGTACTTTGATTTCTGTTCCGGGCTGGCCGCGAGCAGCAGCGGGGTGGAACCCAGTTCATGAACAAGCAGTATTACGGCGGTTGAGGCGCATACCTTGGCCAACTCCTCTATGGCAATACATAGAGAGAGAAGGCCCATCTGCGAGCCGCCGTATTGTTCGGGAAAGTCAGCCCCAAACAGGGCGTTTTGCCTTAGTAACTCTACCATATCCCATGAAAATTTCGCCTCCTCGTCCCTTTCGGCCGCACCGGGCTTCACCTGTTCCCTTGCCATGCGGGCAACCGTACTTTTAAGCATAATCTGTTCTTCCGTGAGGTCGTATTGCATTTGATATCCCTTTCAATATAGTTGGTATTCAATCGGAACCGCATCGCGGCCTGACCCGGATACCGTCTACCGAGATTCGAAGCGGTCAACCTTGACGGCTTAGTAACAAAGACCGATTGTGTCGCCTTAGGGGGAATTTTTTTACCATGCCGTCTGAATCCTGCCTTCAGCACCGCATCAGGCCGGCGGGAATTGGGGTGAAGGCGAGCAACGGGTGAAACCGTCATGATGATAGCTAGTGAAATATATATCACGATTTTTACGCATGGAAGGTTTTTTTTCAGCTTTTATATTGACCCCCCCGGCGCAAGCTGGTAAATAAAAAAACAGAGCCTGCAAAGACTATGCGGTTTGATTTATCCTTTGATGACTCCAAGGGGCCTCATGCGGGCTACCCTATTGGCTAGACCGGCTCCATGGACCACTTCCACCACTTGGGATATGTCTTTATATGCCTCCGGCATTTCCTCCATGAGGGTCTTTTTGCCCCGAGATAGAACGTGAATACCTTTGTTCTCTAACTCGTTGCGTATTGATCGGCCGTGGGCCGTCTTTTTTGCCTGAGACCGACTCAGCACCCGGCCTGCGCCGTGACAGCAGGAGCCGAAGGTCTGTTTTAACGCATTTTCCGCACCGGCCATCACGTAGGAGAAAGTTCCCATATCACCCGGGATAAGTACGGGTTGTCCGGAACCCTGGAAGATTGCGGGAAGCAGAGCGTGCCCTGGGGGAAGTGAGCGTGTCGCGCCTTTTCTGTGTACGCACAGACCGATCCGTTTGCCCCTGATATCATGGTATTCTTTTTTTGCGATATTGTGGCAGACGTCATAGAGCAGGTTCATGCCGAGTTCAACCGGAGTCAAGGAAAGAGACCTAAGCAGGGTTTCCTTTGCCCAGTGCATGAGAATCTGCCTGTTGGCCCAGGCATAATTTGCAGCGCAGGCCATGGCGGAGAGATAACGCCTCCCAAGGTCCGAATTAATCGAGGCGAACGCAAGCTGCCTGTCAGGCAGATCAAAAGGCCTCTTCTGTTTATGAAAGACACTGCTCATTTCCTTTAAAAAGTCGTCACAGATTTGATGCCCGAAGCCCCTTGAACCTGTGTGGATTAATATGGTTACCTGACCTTTGAACAGATTGTATGATCGGGCGGTTACCTCGTCGTAAATGGCATCCACCACCTGGATTTCCAGAAAGTGGTTCCCGGAACCGAGCGTTCCGAGTTGCCGGACGCCTCTTTCAAGCGCCCTTTTGCTTAGAACAGACGGGTCAGCGCCCTGCATCGTTCCATGATCTTCTGTCCTATCGAGGTCTTCCTCGGTGCCAAGGCCGTTTTTGATCGCCCATGCAGCGCCCTGTACTGCCACATTTTTCAGGTCTTTTCCGGAAAGGCGAATTTCTCCGGTTGAACCGACTCCGGAAGGTATGCTTTCGAATAGAGAAGATACAAGTTTTTTTGTGTGAGAGGCTATCCGGTCGGCCGAAAGCCTGGTAGTCATTAGGCGGCAACCGCAGTTTATATCGTATCCGACTCCACCCGGAGAAATAATGCCTTCATCCATGTCGAAGGCTGCCACACCACCAATGGGGAAGCCATAGCCCCAGTGAACATCAGGCATGGCAAGCGAATGCCCGACGATACCGGGCAGCATCGCCACGTTGGCTACCTGATGCAGACTCTGGTCATCCCTAAGGGACCTGATCAGACGGCTATTTGAGAAGACAAGACCCGGTACCCTCATGGGACCTTTTTTCTTTATTATCCAGCGGTGCTTGTCCTGTTGTTCTAATTCTATTTGCATGAGGATGTTTTCTGGTCAGCTATACGGGAAAAATTACAGGGAAGGCCCTTCCTAGAGGTCGAAGATTACCCTGGCCTCCCAGTGGCTTTCCATTTCAAAGACAGAGATCTGGTGATAGGTAACGGCCTTTATTTCGTAAATAATCTCATCCAGCCTGGAATCATATCGCCTTGTATCCAGTTTTGCCTCAAGCCTTGTGTCTGAGATTAGTACTATCTGGAGGCCTGTTAATATTTCCCTTTTAACTTCAAAAACATAGAGAATTTCACCGAGCCATCTAACCATAAGATCGGGCAGGTCTTCGCCCGATATTGATATGTTCCGGCTTCCAGTGGCTTTGCTTTTTGTGACCTTTAACATAAGCTTTGTAAATGCAAGAGCTGCATCGCCAAAAAGATTTTTGAGATCTTTGCCTCTTACTTCGATGCCCAGGTCGGCCGTATGTTCAAGGACATTGAAATCAGGTTTGGAATCCATGAAAAAATCATATCTGCTAGAGCTCAAATTGTCAAAATTTGGTTTTATAAGTAGGGAGGAAAGAAAAAGATGAAATGCGCCTTTTGTGGTGTAAATATTCCTATATCCGGGAAAATAAGCAGAAACGATACCTGCCCGAACTGCAGAAAGACATTGAGGTGTTGCAAGCAGTGCAACTTCTATGACCCTAACGCCTATAATGAGTGCAGGGAGGTCTTGGCCGAAAGGGTCGTGGATAATGAGAGACCCAACTTTTGCGATTATTTCGTCCCCAAGGGTACTCCCCGGGGCAGGATAAACAGGGTGCAGGATGCAAAAAACGCCCTTGAAGCCCTTTTCAAAAAATAAAGGGATCTTGAGAATTGAGTTAAAGCAGCCGTTCGGCAGGTTGGCCCGATTGCCGAATGGTGGAATAGCAAATAGGATCAGTCGGTTCAGGGGTTAAAGAAAAAAAGGATACAAGGATGTGATCAGCGGGGTAAACCCAGGACCGATTTTTTGATACAATGAACCAGGGAATCTATGCCACGGTCTTGTCCGGCAAGAAATATGAAAAAGGGGCAGAGTCTGTTTCCAGGCCCTTGAATATATCCCGCCCTTGTCCTTATTCCGGTTAGACTGCCTGTCTTGTAAAATATCTCACCCCTTTTCCTCATTAGATGCCGATAAGGGGAAAATGCGTTGAGGACGGTCAGCATATCAACGGGTGCCAGCCTGTTTTGTTTAGAAATACCGCTACCTTCTACTATTTCTATATTATAGAGCTTTAACTTGTCTTTGGCATATTCCAGGACTACTTTTATCCCTTTATCAAGTGTGCCCGGCGGGCCCAGGACATGTGCGCCGAGTGCTATTAGTATCTGATTCGCCATGAAGTTGTTTGAGTACCTCAGCATCTTCTGAACCGCGTCCTCCAGGGTGAACATGGAGCGATAGGTGTAGACAAGTCCGCCCTTGAGACCTGAGGAATTATGTATGATTTCGCCTTTGAAAAACACCCCCTTTTCCTTAAGGAAGTAGGCAAGTAGTTCCCCTGCGTATCTGGCGCCATCCCTTTTCTTGTGGGAAAATGTGTAACGACCCCGCTTGAGCCCGAGGCCCCGTATCTTTTTCAGTGAAAAGGGGAGGATAGGTGTTGATTTTTCAGCGGAAATTATTCCGCCGGACTCATCGCGATCAAAGAATATGGTATTGAAGTTGGCGCAGAGCGCTCCCACCGGTGCGTCATAAGGATTGGTTGAGCTTCCTACCCCCGGGATATCTCCGGTAATGGAAAAATAACTGTCATCTAGAACCAGATCCTTAAATCCCTTGATTCTTTCTGAAAGGCGGTCGGCAATTCTTATCCAGGCCTCTGAAATGAGAAGCGGGTCGCCGAATGCCTTTACTGAAAGATTCGAGTCTTTATCCAGAAAGAACTCGGTCTTGAATCTGTATGAGGGACCCATCAGTTCAAGCGCTGCAAGACCGGTAAGGATCTTAAGGGTTGACGCGGGAATACACTTGCTTTTCTCATTTTTTTTATAAAAGACCTCTCCTGCCGGTCCTGCGACTATAAAGGCGTCTTCAGCTCTGAAACGGTCTGCACAGGAAAGACCGGCCCGTGCTTCCGCACACCTTGCCGAACAATCAAGGGTTGTAATGCCGATAATCAGAAAAACCAGAAATTTCAGGGAATCTCGCCTTTTGCGCGACAAAAGAGCGGCTGTCCATTTTTTTATGCCGCCTGAAGCAGGGGCGGACCGGAACGCGCCATGAAATTTACGCCCGGTCAAGGTGAGCTCATGATTTCTGTCTGCACGCCGGCGCATGCAGGATGTCATATTAGTGATGCTGAGGCACGACCTGTGAGGCCCGCACATACCCCGCATGGGGGAACGAACCGGCATACGACCGGCAATGAAATCTTGACGGCGAATCAGGGGCATGCCCGGTTGACTTTCAGCGTATTGCCTGATACCCCTATTCGCTGAATTCCGGGATATCTTCGGGGAGAGGATTTTGAAGGTAATCATGTAAAATGTCTATCTTATCCTGAGGTGATTTTCTTTTATCTATGAAAAGATGGTATTCTCCCTTGATCTTACAGATTCCACCCTTGAGTTTCAGCCCTGCAGCCTCAAGGAGATCGTAATGGACAAAAATACCCTTTTGGGATGCCGTTTCTTCAAGATCTGTAAGTTTTTCCCGCAGTTCGGGAGGGCAGGTTTTCTTCGTTTTTTTCTTTTTCATCTCTCTGCTTTTGTTAATGTATGTTTTCAGGCCCTTATAACACGAATCACAGGCATTTTCAAATGTCTAAAAGGGAATTATTATCAAGATCTTTCAGCCGGTTACATTATGTGGGTTCGGATCAGCCGTGCAAACCGTTTAGACCGTGGGTAAAGGTAAACGAAAAGGAGAAAAAGGTGAGTGATAAAAAAATCCTATCCGTTTCAGATGTAGTCAATGGACTTGAAAGCGAAGGATATATGGCTGAGCGTGCCCTGGCTTCTGTTATTTTTCTGTCTCATCGCCTGGGAAAGCCTGTTTTTCTGGAAGGAGAGCCGGGTGTTGGAAAGACGGAACTGGCCCTGGTGCTTTCCAGGCTTTTTAATACCGAACTCATCCGGCTTCAGTGTTATGAGGGCCTTGATGTGGCAAGCTCCCTTTATGAATGGAACTACCCTAAGCAGCTTTTGTTTATAAGGATGGCCGAAAGGGATGGCAGTATCAATAATGATATCAAGGACACCATTTACGGGCCTGAGTTCCTGATAAGGCGACCGCTTCTGGAGGCGATAGAGAAATCAGAGGGCAGTGCCCCTGTGTTGCTCATCGATGAGATCGATCGGGCGGACGAGGAATTCGAGGCGTTTCTTCTCGAGGTGCTGGCCGACTTTCAGATCACCATACCGGAGATCGGGACGATAAAGGCCAAAAAACGACCGATGGTGGTGGTAACCTCAAATCGTACGAGAGACGTGCATGACGCCCTGAAACGGCGTTGTCTGTACCACTGGATCGATTATCCTTCCTTTGATAAGGAGTACAGGATCGTGATGACTCATCTGCCGGGGCTGGAATCAGGCTTTGCCGAACAGATTACCCGATTTATGCAGGGAATTCGTGAGCTGAATTTCCTTAAAAGCCCTGGAGTTTCGGAGACCCTCGACTGGGCGAGGGCCTTAATGGAAATGCAGAAATACAGACTGGATGAGGAGGCGGTCCTTGAGACGCTTGGCTGTATTTTAAAGTATCAGGACGATATTAGGATGTTCAGGGAAGAGGTGTGGGCCGATTATGAAAAAAGGGTTTCCTGGCTGCAGTAAGGTCGAAAAAACAGGTGCCGGGTATAATAAAAGCCCAGGGAGAGAAATCTCCCCCGGTTTGGCATCAGAGGTGATTCGGTTCGCACACTGTCTCAAGATCAGAGGATTCAAGATCTTTCAGGGCAGCGTGCAGGACTCCTTGAAGGGACTGAGGCTGATAGATCTATCCGAAAGGAACGATTTTTTCGCTGTGCTCAGAGCCAACCTGGTTACTAATGATATGGAATGGAGTAAGTTCAGACAGTTTTTTAATGAATTCTGGCGTCATCTTGAAATACCGGATAAAAATAAAACTGAAAAGGAAAATCGAGCCGGGGAAGAGCCGCCCCTGATGCCGTGTGAGCAGATCGGACATACGGATCAGGTGGCTCAACGAGGTTCGGAGTGCCGTATGGAGCGGGACAGGGAATGGCTTGAGGGGACAGCCTACAGCCCGATTTCAGAGGTGGAGAAGAAGGATCTTGCCGACTTTGACAGATCGGATATCCAGTTGGCCCGCCTCGCGCTGAAAAAGATCTCGGAACCCTTCAGGATACAGATATCACGCCGTTTCAAAAAAGCAAAACAGAGGGGAAGAATAGATCTAAGCAGGACAATGAAAAGTGCCCTTGGAACCGGGGGAATACCTCTTGAACTTTTTTTCAGGGCAAAAAAGAAACGGCTCAGGAGGCTTATAATAATCGCGGATGTCAGCGGTTCCATGGATCGTTATGCAAGGTTCGTCATGCCCTTTCTTCTGGGTTTGAAGGGGGTGGGCTCAAGGGCGGAGGCGTTTGTGTTTTCAACCTCTCTTACGCCTATAACGCATTTCGTGCAGCACCTTCCCGTCAAGGAGGCCCTCAAAAGGATAAGCTGCGAGGCGTCGGACTGGTCTGGGGGCACGAGGATAGGCTTTTCGCTCCGCCAGTTTAACCGGGAACATGGGAGAAAGCTTCAGATGAAAAGGTCGGTTGTGGTGATCCTGAGCGACGGATGGGATCTCGGCGGAAGGATAATGCTCAAGAGAGAAATGGAGCTTCTCAAGAAAAGCGCTAACAGGGTAATATGGCTTAATCCCCTGCTTGGAAATCCTGATTTTCAACCCATGTGTAAGGGCATGCAAACGGCAATGCCCTTTTGTGACTATCTGATACCTGCCGACAGCCTCGATAGTCTGAAAAGGGCCGGCAGGATATTGGCCGGCGCCATGATCCCTTAGAAATCGTGGCTCCGATCTTCTTAATTACTGCCGCCTTCCTGTCTCAGATCTACCCCGGGAGGAGCTACAAACCTGAAAAATCCCGGATCAAGGGCTTTCTTTTCTTCCACGCCGCCCAGCTGAAAGTGGGTGATGCCTCCAAGCGAATTATAGATCTTGACCTGTCTGATATCGAAACAGTGCCCTACTGTTATCCTTATATGATCTATTTCCTGCCATGGCGGATCGGGCACCAGTCTTATGATATCTTCGTCCTGTTTCGACTGTTCCAGCAGCTCGATCTTGAAATCGGCCCTGTTATCTGAAAGCCCGGTGAAAATGCTGCTCAACAGTCTGAGCTCTTTTCCGAATTCCTCTACAGGATATCTGTAAGCGATCTTTTCCGAAGGGATATACCACCATAAGGTATCACCATCCGTGAAAATGGTCTCTTTACGGGGCTTGTGCTGCTCCAGTTTCAGAAAATAGGGGGGCTTGAGAAAAATCGTGCCTGTTGCAAGATCACCCCTTGCCTGTTCTCCCAACATCGACATGGTCCTGGTTATTACCTCTCTGGTGTATTTTACGGCAATGCCGTCAAGATGACCATATCTTGCCCTGATGCCCTCCACGATAGGGTCAACATCCCGGGCCGCACAGGGAGATATATTGAAGCAAAATAATAACAATATCAAGTAACATAATTGTTTTATCGGCAAATCACAAATCCTCTCTTCTGATTACTTCACGGGGGCGCACCCCGTCTGACGGGCCGACTATACCCTGCCTTTCCATCGCCTCTATCATCCTGGCCGCACGGTTATATCCCACCCTCAGCTTTCTTTGAAGCATTGAAATAGATGCCTGGCCGGTCTTGAACACCACTTCCACGGCCAGGTCGTATTTTTCATCCAGTTCCGCATCCTCTTCCGCCGCCTGTTCATCTTTTTCCATCTCTGAAAGAATGGTTTCGTCATATACGGGCTTTTTCTGGCTTCTCAGGAAATCGCATACTTCCTTTATCTCTTCCTCCGATACGTAGGCCCCATGGATTCTGGTTATGCGGCTGACGCCCGGCGGCATAAACAGCATGTCCCCGTCTCCGAGAAGGTGTTCCGCACCCGATGTATCAAGGATGGTCCTGGAGTCTACCTTGGATGAGACCTGAAAGGATATCCTTGTAGGGAAGTTTGCCTTTATTATACCGGTAAGGATGTCGACCGAGGGCCTTTGCGTGGCTATAATAAGGTGTATCCCGGCCGCTCTTGCCATCTGGGCCAGCCTGGTAATCCCCTCTTCAACCTCCCTTGAGGAGGCCATCATGAGATCTGCGAGTTCATCGATTATGATTATTATGTAGGGCAGGGTGGCGCTTTTATCTTCCGTCCCGGTTGACCCGGTCTCTTTAAGCACCTTGCGGTTATAGCTGTCTATGTTCCTGACTCCCCTGTCCGACAAAAGCATGTAACGCCTTTCCATCTCCTGAACCGCCCATCTGAGGGCCTTGGTCGCATCCTTCGGCTGAGTTACAACGGGATGAAGAAGCTGTGGAATATCATGGTAGATGGAAAGTTCGATCCTCTTTGGATCAATCATGAGAAATTTGACAATGTCGGGCGAGACCTTGAAAAGGAGACTCTGAATCATGGTGTTAATGGACACGCTTTTGCCTGCACCAGTTGCGCCTGCAACAAGGAGATGTGGCATCTTTGAAAGATCTGCGATTACCGGAGTGCCGACTATGTCCTTTCCAAGGGCAATGGGCAGTTTGCTTTTTGTAGCCCTGTAATCATCGCTTGAGATGACTTCCTTGAGATATACGGTTTCTCTCTTGTTGTTGGGTATTTCAATGCCTATGGCCGCCTTCCCTGGAATCGGGGCCACTATCCTGATGCTTTGAGCCCTCAGGGTAAGGGCGAGGTCGTCCGCCAGACCTGCGACCTTGCTTATCTTTACACCTGCTGCAGGCTTGAATTCATACATGGTGATGACCGGTCCAGGAAGGATCTCCATGACCTCTCCTTGGACACCGAAATCAAGGAGCTTTTTTTCAAGACGCCTCGCGTTCATCTCAAGGCTTTCCTTGTGAACAGCCGAATTTTCTCCCTCAGGGGGGTCGTTTAACAGGTCGACAGATGGAAGCCTGAATTCTCCTTCAACATTCATAAAGGAAAACGCCTCCTGTTCCGGCTTTTTTTCCGGTTTGGGAGGTGTTTTTACTATGGTCACCTTGGGCTTTGATTTGATCTTGTGGCGGGCCACCTGAGTCTTTTGTGCCCTCTTTTTGCGCTCTTTTCTCTTTGTGTTTATATCTCTTATCCGCCTGAAAAAGGCCATGAGCCAGTTTGCCATATTTGTGATTATCCAGCCGAGAGAAAGACGCGTCACGATCATAAGTGATATGAGAAATATCGTAAAGACAAGCACGTTGGCGCCGAAGCAGTTGAGGAAGCCTTTTGTAAGCCCGGCCAGGTGAATTCCCACGAGGCCCCCGGCTTCGATAAATCCAGCCCTGAAGGCAATTTTGTCGGGCAGTTGCAGGCTCAGCAGCGTGGAAAAGGAGACTATCAAAATGACAGAGGCGATGACCGTGATGACAGGTGATATAAAAGGCCTGCCTTTGAATGAGAGAAAGGACATTGCAAGCAGGATGATGACAAGCCAGAAAGAGGAGATGCCTATCAGCCCGGTGACGGCGCCTGACAGATGAGACCCGACTGTCCCAAAGAGGTTGCCGGCGTTTCCAACGCTGCCGGTTATATTCCAGAAAAGTTTGTCTGCAGGGTCAAAAGAAAGAAGGCTGCCCCCGAGTATAAGAGACAGAAGAAGGAGTATGATTCCCCTTATCTCCTTTCTTATGGGATGGGCGGGCAGCTCTTTTTCAGCCTTTTTTTTGGATTTGCGGCTCATTTAATTCACCCCTGACGGAAATTTTCCGGAATTGTGTCTCAAAAGCAAAAGCATTATGTATAAACCTGTTAAAAGAATATTTCAATAGGATGGTTGTCTAAACAGGTATGATAATAGGAACGATAACAGGCCTTCTTTCGATCACTGAATAAAAGAACCTTTTGAGCCTTTTTTTGATTTCAGGTCCGAGTTTCTCAAGATCAATAGGCGAGGGCCTTTCAAGTTCGTCAAGGATTTCAAGGACAATACATTTGGAGTCTTCCAGGAAAAAATCGCCCTGACCTTCGAAAACAAACCCCCTGGATATTATTTCGGGCCCATAGACGGTATCACCTGTTTGTTCATCCACCGCCAGCAGAACTATTACCATGCCGTGTGCGCTCAGTTTCCTCCTGTCTCTAAGGACCATGTCCCCCATGTTACCTACCCCTTTGCCGTCAACAAGTATCCTCCCGGTTTCAACCGATCCCTGTATGCCGGCATGGTCCTTTTCAAAGAGGATCACATCTCCATCCTCGGCAACGATCACTCGATTATCCGGAATGCCCATGTCCTTGGCCAGTTGGGCATGTTTGACAAGGTGTCTGTATTCTCCATGGATCGGAATGAAATAAGCCGGTTTGACTAGGCTCAGCATCAACTTGAGTTCTTCCCTTTTGGCATGGCCTGAAGTATGGATATCTGATACCTTTTCATAGATCACATCTGCACCCATGCGGTAGAGGTCGTTTATTACAGAGGTTATCGCTTTCTCGTTACCGGGAATGAATCTTGATGAAAGGATTATGGTATCCCCTTTCCTGATCTGAATGCTTTTATGCTTTTTCCGGGCCATTCTTGTGAGGGCGGACATGGGTTCTCCCTGACTGCCTGTGGTTATGATGGCGATCTGATCGTCAGGGAACTCTCCTATGCGGCGTTCTTTGATCTCCAGGTCTTGAGGCATTTTTATGTAGCCGTGCTGCCGGGCGATATCTATATTGGTTATCATGCTTTTCCCGTTGAAAACGACCTTTCTGCCCGATTTCATGGAAAGATTTATAACCTGCTGAATCCTGGAAATATTGGAGGCAAAGCTGGCAATAATTATGCGACCCCCGCATTTTTTGAATATCTCCTCGATGGTTGCCATAACCTCTTTTTCGCTGAGAGTGAAGCCCTCTTTTTCCACGTTAGTGGAGTCTGAAAAAAGGGCCAGGACACCCTTTTCTCCATAATGAGCAAAACGTATGAGGTCCGTGGGATGGCCGTCGACAGGAGTCGGATCGATCTTGAAGTCTCCCGAGTGCACAAGGGTTCCCATAGGTGTCTTGATCGCAAGACCAACGCCGTCGACTATACTGTGGTTTACACTTATGTATTCTATGTTAAAGGGCCCCAGCCGTGTCGACTCCCTCGGGTGTACCGTGTGAAGCTCGGCTTTTTCCTCAAGGTGGTATTCTTTCAGTTTTTCATTTAAAAGAGCTAGGGTGAACGGGGTCCCATATACAGGTATGGAAAACTCTTTAAGGACAAAAGGTACGGCTCCTATGTGGTCTTCATGGCCGTGAGTCAGGATCAAGGCTTTTACATCCTTTTTTCGTTTCCTTAGATAGGAATAGTCAGGTATGACAATGTCTACCCCCGGCATAAAATCTTCAGGGAACATAAGCCCTGAATCTATAACGACGATGTGATTTCCATATTCCAGGGCCATCATGTTGAGGCCGATCTCTCCAAGCCCTCCCAAGGGTATAACCTTCAGCATTTGTAATCCTTTGCAGTTCAAGTTTCCATGGCACCGCCTTGAAAGACAGTATAAACCATTAAAAACATTAAAAATACTTAATTTTAAATAAAAAAACCAGTCTAACCTTTTAACCCCTGGCAGTCAATAAGTAATAGCCGGGACTGTGAGCCGGCAAAGGGGTATCCGCAGACCCGGGAGCAGGTGCCGTTCTTTGATCATTGTTGCCCCTGCTCCACTTACAGGTCCTCAGGGCCGGGATTCTTTACCGAGTGGTGGATTTCGGGTCACCTGTCTTGATTTTAAGGAATCTCCTGTGATAGGCTTGCAAAATCCGGAGCGGTTTCGGGTCATAAATATTCCGGTAATGGAATCCAAGAATGCGGCCGAGCGAAGATCTCATAAGGGTTAGGTCAAATATCATATCTTTTCGGCAAACAGATAAGGAGGAATTTCAATGGCAGGGATAAACAAGGCTATATTAGTAGGAAATCTGGGAAGGGATCCTGAAGTAAGATATACCCCAAGCGGAGTAGCCGTGGCGTCTTTTTCCATCGCCACAAGTGATGAGTGGAAGGACAAAGACACCGGGGAGAAAAAGGAACGAACCGAATGGCATCGTATAGTGGCATGGAGAAGACTTGGCGAGATCTGCGGAGAATATCTCAAGAAGGGCAGCCAGGTCTACATTGAGGGAAAGATCCAGACACGCTCATGGGAAGATCGTGACGGCAATCAACGTTACACAACCGAAATTATAGCCCAGACCATGCAGATGCTGGGGTCTGCGGGCAGGCAGGGAAGGGCGGAATCCCCGGGTGAACGGTTCCCTGTTGAAGAACCTATCACGGTGCCTGATGATGATATCCCATTTTGATTAACAGAGTCGATTAATTATACCATTAAAAAAAGCGATGAAAAAGCAACTACTCCAGATCTTTTTTTTCGGTAGTTTCTTTTGTTTCGGCTGGTTTGTCTATTTCATCGACAGGCTCGCTTGTCGCCTTTTTAAAGTTTTTTATCCCTTTACCTATTCCGCTTCCTATCTCGGGCAGTTTTCCGGCTCCGAAGATTATAAGGATAATTATCATTATGATAATCAATTCCGGCATACCTATACCAAACATTAAAATTCCTCCAAATCTTATCCCGTCACGCACAATATTTGACGGGAAGCCGATAGCTCGGCTTTATGGTTGAATAAAGAAAGGAAACTGTCGTCCCATATCTAACTGGAGACTTATTTACAGAGCGTGGCTAAATGTCAAGTTCTTTGTTCAAATGCTTGTATTCTTTTGAATTTCTCAAATCATTCAAGGCCTTCTGGTATTCAAGCCAGCAGGACCAGAGCCTGCTCCAGGCATCCGTGTGCCAAAAAAGGGCCTTGTCCATTTTACTGCTTTTTCTTTTAAGAAAGTCCTCAAATTCCATCCTGCAGGTTGAACAGAGGTAGAAACCCGGAAAGCTATTTCTTTGTTCCTTGTCCTGCGCCTCAATATGAAGGCCACACATGGCGCATTTGAACCGGCAGGATGAGCATTGAACCACCCTCCGGAGGGTTTCAATCCTGTTTTGAAAATCCTTTTTCTGTTGCTCCTTTTTTTTGCCTTCAAGTATGTTGGTTATGTTCAGGACCTTTTGCATGACGGGTTCCTTTTTCCGTTTTAAAAAACTTGCAAAAATAGCAACTTATAGCACCATTACGATGATAGCACCAGGGACGAAATGAGTCAAGCAGGTGGGTCTGGGGCTCACATCCCTGATGAAACTCCAATGAGTCATTTTTCCCGTTTCACCGGGGCCTTTACCCGCTCAGAGCTTTTTCATTACCTCCTTTACGGTTTCGCCCAGTCTGGAAAGGTCAAGAGCTACCCGAATGCCCGCGGATTGCAGTGCCTCTATCTTGTCCGCAGCGTTTCCCTTGCCCCCTGATATTATGGCCCCGGCATGTCCCATTCTTCTGCCCGGAGGTGCTGTCTGGCCTGCTATGAAGGCGGTGACAGGTTTGGAAAGGTTGTCCTTTATATACTCGGCTGCTTCCTCTTCCGCGTTTCCTCCTATCTCCCCGATAAGAACGACGCCGTCCGTTTCGCGATCCTGTTCAAACCTTTTGAGATGATCTATGAAGGTCGTACCCACAATGGGGTCCCCTCCTATGCCGATACAGGTGGACTGGCCGAATCCGGCCCCTGTCAATTGATAGACAACCTCGTAGGTGAGGGTCCCGCTCCTTGAAATTACCCCGATGCCGCCCCTGCGGTGGATCTGGGCCGGCATTATCCCTATCTTGGTCTTGCCCGGTGAGATTATCCCGGGACAATTGGGGCCGATAAGTACAACCCCCTTTTCTTTAAGCAGGGCCGATACCTTTACCATGTCAAGTACGGGTATCCCTTCGGTGATGCATACAATTACCTTTATGCCTGCAGTTGCGGCCTCCAGTATGGCGTCCGCCGCAAAGGGAGGAGGCACAAATATGCAGGATACATTTACGCCCTGCCTTTCCACCGCCTCTTTTACCGTGTTAAATACCGGGATGCCCTCAAAGTCCTGCCCCCCCCTGCCGGGGGTTACCCCCGCCGGTATCACCGTGCCGTAGGCAAGCATCTGTTTGGTGTGAAAGGCGCCTTCTCTTCCAGTTATGCCTTGTACAACCAGCCTGCTGTTTTCATCAACAAGTATGCTCATAATAACCCGTGTCAGGACACCTGCCCTGCAACAAGCTCGGCTGCATGGCCCAGGTCCTTTGCAACTAGAAATTTCAGTTCAGAGGACTCAAGAATCCTTCTTCCCTCATCCACATTGGTTCCTTCAAGTCTGACAATAAGGGGTACGGCTATTTCAGTCTTTCTTGCTGCTTCAAGCACCCCTCTTGCAAGCACGTCACACCTGAGTATGCCCCCGAATATGTTTATCAGTATGGCCTTGACCCTTTTGTCCATAAGGATTATCTCAAGCGCCCTTGTAATCATCTCCTCGCTTGCACCGCCGCCCACATCAAGAAAATTGGCAGGCTCGGCCCCGGCCGACTTTATGACATCCATTGTGGCCATCGCAAGGCCCGCGCCGTTTACCATGGCCCCGATATTACCGTCCAGATGTATGTAATTCAGGTTATGATCCTCTGCAATTACCTCAAGCGGGTCCTTCTCACGCTTGTCGTAGAGGGCGGCAAGCCCCTTTTGCCTGAAAAGCGCGTTGTCGTCTATGGTGATTTTGGCATCAAGTGCCATTACCTGGCCGCTGCCTGTTATAACCAGAGGGTTTATCTCGGCAAGTGAGCAGTCATTTTCAATGAAAAGGTCATACAGCCTTTTTGTAACGGCAGTAAGGTTTTTGATCGCCTCTTTTGACGGCAACCTCTCCATCGAGTATATGAGATTCCTGGCCATATAGGGCATCCACCCCGATTCCGGGTGAATGTATTGCTTGGTGATGAGCTGCGGTGTCTTTTCCGCGACCTCCTCGATCTCCATGCCGCCTGCGGCACTGAATACCATCGCAGGCGCTCCTTGAGATCTGTCAACCAGCATTGCAAGATAGAGCTCATTTGCGATATCAATGCCTTGTTCAAGGAGCACCTGATTTACAATACAGCCCTTTTCACCTGTCTGTTTCGTGACAAGCCTTTTTCCCAGAAGCCCCTCTACCGCCTCCTTTACCTCCCGCCTTGATGAGGCAAGTATTACTCCCCCACCCTTACCCCTTCCGCCGGAGTGAACCTGAGCCTTTATGACCCAGGGGGGCCCCTTGAGGAGTGAAGCCTTTTCCACAGCCTGATCCGGATCGGTAATTACCACCCCTTCAGGGACGGGGATGTCATATTTTTTTAATAGGGCCTTGGCCTGGTATTCGTGAAGTTTCATTCGACTGTCGCTCCGGTTCCCCCTTGTCTTGCCGGACCTGTTGCCCGGTTTAGAATCGGGGTGTAGGTTCTTCGTGTCAACGATTCCGTCCTGTCCTGTCTTTTACGGATTGCCTGATTTTTTTTCTGATCAAAAGATAGCCTGCTACGACAGATATTATCCCCGCAATAAAAACGGGGTTGTTCTGCCTGGCCATCCCGAATATGACCGCCGCCACGCCGCTTATGCATAAAAGAAGAATAATGTGTCTTTCCTTTTTCATGTCCACCTGAAGAAGGCTGTCTGTTTTGAGGGACCAGGAGAAAACTTGTCGGAATTATCTTTATATCGGGATCAGAAAGGAGGTTTGCTCCCTTATTATGATGAATGGTTTTTGAAGACTTGATCCCTGTAATAGACGAGTTCTTCTATCGACTCTTTTATATCGTTTAAGGCCAAATGGGAGTTTTCCTTTTCAAAGATTTCCAGATCCGGATACCAGAGCCTGACCAGTTCTTTTAGAGTGCTTACATCGATATTTCTGTAATGAAGGAATGCCTCAAGGGTAGGCATATATTTGATCAGAAATCTTCGATCCTGCCAAACCGAGTTGCCGCAGAGCGGACTTTCCCCCTGCCGACAGTGACGGGAAAGGAATTCAAGGGTCTCGGCCTCGGCAGTCCTGCAATCATAAACAGAATTTTCCACCCTCTCCATGAGGCCGGATGACCGGTGGTGGTTAAGGCTCCATTCATCTATGGTGGCAAGTGCCTCAGCAGGATAATTTATGGGAATCACGGGACCTTGATCAATAATATTGATCTGGCCGTCTGTCACTATAGACGCTATCTCAATGACTACATGAGTTTCAGGATCGAGTCCTGTCATCTCAAGATCGATCCATACCAAGCGTTTGTCGTCCGACACTTTGCCCTCCTAAGTTTTTTCGGCAACAATAGCATAATTTTATTCTCTTATTCCACTAAAAACCGATCAGGCGGGTTTTAAACGGGGCCCTGTAGTGAGAACCTTAACCGGCAGACCTGATGGGGGATACGACGATGTTGCTTTTTTTGCCCCTGATCGATATAGGGGAAGGCACGCCATGATTAGAAAAAGGGAATGCCGAGCTTTTATGCTTGCATTTCCTTATGTTATCATATATAGAATTACAGATTTCCGGAACCTACTGGAGGGCACCCAGGAAGCCGGTTGCCTTTTTATTTATGATCGGAGAATTCCCGCCCTCCCCGATTTGTGGCAGGCTCCCGGATAACATAGTCCGGACATTTTTCTTAATGTATATTTTTTTATGGAAATAGAACAGGTTGCCAGGGTATCGTAAGCATATTGCGGTTTTTATCTAAATGATTCATGAGGCATCTGAGTAAGTGGATTAATTTTCCTCGGATGCCTTATTTCTTTAAATGGAAAAGAATATGGAAACTTATCGTATCGCTGTAAATGATAATCCGTATCAGGAAATGGAAGGAGAAACTCTTTCAGGTCTTGAGGCCCTGAAACATTTAAAGATCAAAAATATCGGCAATCTTGTCGCCGTAAAGGTAAACGGTGAGAAACGGGATCTTTCCGAGCCGATTGATCATGAGTCATCACTGGAGCCTGTTTATTTGGACTCCAAGGAAGGCCTTGAGATCTTGAGACACAGCACATCCCATGTCATGGCCATGGCCGTAAGGGAACTTTTCCCCGGGGTCAAGGTTACTATCGGACCGGCCATAGAGGATGGCTTTTACTATGACTTCGACTATGAGCGTCCCTTCAAGGAAGAAGACCTTGCCGCAATTGAAGAAAGGATGCAGGAGATAGCAAAGGCGGACCTTCCATTTTACAGGAAGGAGCTGTCGAGCAAAGAGGCGATTGATTTTTTTTCAAAGCAAGGTGAAGACTACAAGGTGGAACTGATAGAAGACCTCGGGGCTGAGCAGGTCTCCCTTTACACCCAGGGCAGCTTCACTGATCTCTGCAGGGGTCCCCATATCCCTTCAACCAGAATGATAAAGGCATTTCGGCTTACAAAGGTCGCGGGTGCCTACTGGCGGGGAGATGAAAAAAGGGCCATGCTGAGCCGAATATATGGCGTGGCCTTTGCGGACGGCAAAAAGCTCAGGGCGTATCTCAAGAGACTTGAAGAGGCCGCTAAGAGGAACCACGCCAAACTGGGACCTCAGCTCGAGCTTTTCAGCACCCATGATGAGATAGGCGCCGGATTTATCGTCTGGCATCCTAAAGGAACCATGCTTCGTCATACGCTTGAGGAATTCGAGATTCAAGAACACCTGAAGAGGGGGTATGAACTGGTAAGAGGACCGGAGATATTAAAGACGGAGCTGTGGAAAAAATCGGGCCATTTTGAAAATTATCGTGAGAATATGTATTTTACCACGATCGACGAGCAGTCTTACGGCATCAAACCCATGAACTGCCTCGCCCACATGCTCATTTATGCCTCAAAAAGGAGAAGTTACAGAGACCTGCCCAAACGCTATTTCGAACTGGGTACCGTTCACAGGCACGAGAGATCCGGCGTGCTTCATGGGCTTTTGAGGGTCAGGGAGTTTACCCAGGATGACGCTCACCTCATCTGTACGCCGGGGCAGCTGAACGAAGAGATAAAGGCACTGCTCAATTTTGTAAAAGACATGATGGAGATATTCGGATTCGATTATGATCTTGAGGTGAGCACAAGACCTTCCAAGAGCATAGGAAGCGACCGGGACTGGGAACAGGCCACCCAGGCCCTGATAACCGCGGTCGAGGAAAACGGACTTCCTTACGAGATAAATGAAGGCGACGGGGCCTTTTACGGGCCTAAGATAGACGTAAAACTAAAGGATGCGCTTGGCAGAAATTGGCAGTGTGCCACGATTCAGTGTGATTTTGCACTTCCCGAACGTTTTGATTTGGTTTATATTGGCAAAGATGGTGAAAAACATCGGCCTGCCATGCTTCACAGGACCATCCTAGGGGCTATTGAAAGATTTATAGGAATACTTATCGAGCACCATGCGGGAGCCTTCCCGGTTTGGCTGGCACCTGTTCAGGCCAAGATACTCACCGTAACCGACAGGGGTATCCCCTTTGGCCAAAGGGTCCTGGGGGAGCTTAAGGCGGCTGAAGTAAGAGTCGAAGGAGATTTCAGGAATGAAAAGCTGGGTCTCAAGGTTAGAGAGGCGCAACTTGAAAAAATTCCTTATATGTTGATAATAGGTGATAAGGAATCAGAACAGGAGTGTGTAACTGCAAGGCAGCGAAGCGGGCAAAATCTGCCCTTCATGAAGGTGCAGGAATTTGTTGACCTGATTGGTGATGACTGTAAAAAAAGGAGGTAAGAGCCATAGGAAAGAAGATCGACGAGGTCAGGGTAAATGAACATATCCTGTCAAGGACGGTAAGGCTTATATCGGCTGAAGGCGAGCAGATGGGGATAGTCTCTATTCAGGATGCCTTGAAGTCTGCCGGAGAATCAGGGTATGATCTGGTTGAAGTAGCGCCTAACTCCTCCCCCCCGGTGTGCCGAATAATGGACTACGGCAAGTTTAAATATGAGACCAGTAAGAAGGGGAAGGAGACTCGAAAAAAGGGCAGGACCTCTCAGCTCAAAGAGATAAAGTTCAGGCCCCATACAGAGGATCATGACCTTGGGTTCAAGGTCAAAAATATTTTGAAATTCCTTGAGAAAAGGGATCGCGTGAAGGTGACCGTCTTTTTCAGGGGGCGCGAAATGGCATACATGAACGCCGGAGTCGAACTCCTGAACAGGGTGGCGGAAGAAGTCAAGGAATTCGGATCGGTAGATCAGCCTCCTACCAGGGAGGCAAGAAACAGGATGTCGATGGTCATTGTACCCAAGTAGCACGACGGAGACCGGCCAGGATCCGGAAAATTCCGATAATGCCGCCATGATATCTATTTTTGTTCCTATTCCTGTTTGACTTAAGACCGGAAGTCGCAATATCGCCGGGCGGGCATGAAACAGTGCCGATTTCCATTTCTGGCTAAGCCTGGTCCGGTTGCCTTCTGGATAAGCGGTAAAAGAAGATCCGATCGTAATTTGGAAAACACGAAAGCCCCCTCATCCCCTATGTCTTAGGGATGCCTGGAAGGGGGCTTGTTAGATTTATCAAAGATAATGTGTGAGAATGGAGGAATTAAATGCCAAAAATAAAGACAAACCGCGGGGCTGCGAAGAGATTTAAGACCACGGGCTCTGGAAAGATCGTGAGGAACAAGGCCTTTTCCAGCCATATCCTCACCAAAAAGACCACAAAAAGAAAAAGGAATCTGCGTAAATCAGCCATCGTTGATCCTACAAACGTAAAACAGTTGTCAAGGCTGATCCCATACCTTTAGGATTGGGGGGTTGATTGTTTTTTTACCACAGTCTTCTGCAAGTGATTATTTACATGCTGCCTTTGGGTACGGATATTTTGATTTTTCCGATGAACCGGATGTAAGCAGGGCGGTTTTGAATTTCGACTGCAGGACAAATCTAAAAAAAGAGGTTTAAGAATGCCTAGAGTAAAAAGGGGCTTTAAGGCCCGCAGAAGAAGGAATAAGGTCCTAAAGGCTGCAAAGGGATACAGAGGGAGCCTTAGCAAACAGTTCAGGTCCGCCAAGGTTGCAGTGAGCAGGGCGGGAGTTTACGCATACAGGGACAGAAAGGTCAGGAAAAGAGATTTTCGCAGGCTTTGGATCGTTCGGATTAACGCTGCTGCCAGAGAAAACGGACTCTCATACAGCCAGTTGATAGGTGGACTGAAGAACGCCGGGATCGAGCTGGACCGGAAGGTCCTTGCGGATATGGCGGTTAACGATCCGGCCGGTTTTTCAAGTTTGACCAACATGGTCCAATAACCCGTTCTCGATTCCCCTCCAAAACGAGCCATGAAAACAAAACTGCGTGAACTCGAACAGAGGGCCCTTTCCGAACTTGAATCAATCGCCTCTCCTGAGGCCCTTGAGGCTTTCAGGGTGGCCTATCTCGGAAAAAAGGGCCATATTACTGCACTAATGAAAAAGGTCGGCCTTCTGCCGCCGGAAGAACGTCCGGAGGCTGGAAAAGAGGCCAATCGGATCAAAAGGATTCTCGCCGGACTTATAGAAGAGTCGGGGAAAAAGGGTGTTGGAAAAGGGGAGAGGCGAGGCTTCGATCTTGACGTTACCCTGCCCGGAAGAAAAAGTCCTGCGGGGCATCTCCATCCGATCACTTCAGTGATCAGGGAGGTGTGTCAGATATTTTCAAAAATGGGATTCAGGGTTGTAAAGGGTCCGAACGTGGAACTGGACTATTATAACTTTGAGGCCCTCAATCTGCCGAAAGACCATCCCGCCAGAGATATGCAGGACACCTTTTATATGTCCGAAAATGTGGTGCTTAGAACCCACACCTCTCCCATACAGGTCCGAGTGATGGAAAAGCAGCGGCCCCCTGTGAGCGTAATCGCCCCTGGAAAGGTATACAGGAGGGATTCGGATGTCTCGCATACACCCATGTTCCATCAGGTCGAAGGACTTCTGGTGGACCGGGATGTGAGTTTTGCGGATCTCAAGGGTACATTGACCAGTTTTGTTCATCAGATGTTCGGAAGCGATGTGAAACTTCGGTTCAGACCCTCTTTTTTCCCTTTTACCGAGCCCAGTGCGGAGGTTGACATTCAATGCGTCCTGTGCGGGGGCGCCGGGTGCAGGACCTGTTCCAACACCGGCTGGCTGGAGATACTGGGGTCTGGCATGGTAGATCCAGCCGTGTACGGCTTTATCGACTATGACCCTGAGGTGTATACCGGTTACGCATTCGGAATGGGGATGGAGCGGATCGCCATGCTCAAGTACGGAATAGATGATATACAGCTGTTCTTTAAGAATGACATGCGATTTTTGAGGCAGTTTTAAGATTCGGCTGCTGAGTTTACATTAATCTTCTCATAATTTTTTCTCATCGAGTAACGGATATGTTAGTCAGTTTTAATTGGTTAAAGGATTTTGTAGATATAGACCTTTCACCCGGCGAACTGGGGAAAATACTTACCATGGCCGGACTCGAACTGGAAGGGCTGGAGCCGGTCGGGGAGCCGATTTCAAATATTGTTGTCGGGAAGATCCTTGCTATCGAGCCTCATCCGGGGGCCGACAGGCTCAGCGTCTGCAAAGTTGATTCCGGAAGTGAAAAGCTCAGTGTCGTATGCGGGGCAACCAACATGAAGGAGGGAGACAAGGTCCCTCTGGCCCTTCCCGGGGCAATGCTTCCAGGTGGTTCCATCAAAAAGACCAAGATCAGGGGGGTGGAGTCAACAGGCATGCTTCTCGCCGAGGATGAACTGGGCCTTACCGACGACCATTCAGGAATCATGATCCTGAATCGGGATCTTCCGCAGGGCGCAGACCTTTACGATTGCCTTCCGCTTGAGGACTGGGTACTGGATCTTAGCATAACCCCTAACAGACCTGACTGGGCCTCCGTACTCGGTATCGCTCGTGAAGTGGCCGCCATTACCAAAAAGCAACTCAAGGTGCCTGAAATCGAGTTTCAGGAAAAGGGACCTCCCATCGAAGAACTCTGCAGCCTGGATATAAAGGATGATCAGGGATGCCCCCGTTATTCCGCGGGGATTATCCGTGGGGTGAAGATAGGCCCCTCTCCCTTCTGGATGCGATATCGGCTCCACCTTTGCGGGATAAGGAGCATAAACAACATAGTTGATGTGACAAACTACATCCTCCTTGAGCTGGGTCAGCCTTTACACTCCTTTGATCTTCAGAGGGTAAGGGACCATAAGATCATAGTCAGAAGGGCTGAGCAGGGAGAGCGTTTCACCACGCTTGACGGGGAGACAAGGACTCTCGGCAGTGAAACTCTTATGATATGTGACGGTAAAAGGGCGGTTGCCTTGGCCGGGATCATGGGGGGGCTTAATTCCGAGATATTTGAAGGAACCGAAGATGTGCTGCTTGAAAGCGCATTTTTTGATCCCGTTACCATCAGGAGGGGTTCAAAAAGACTGGGCCTGTCGACAGAGGCATCCTACAGATTTGAAAGGGGAACCGATATAGACGGGGTCATCACTGCCCAGAAACGCGCGCTGTCTCTTATGGAGGCCCTGGCGGGAGGAGAAATCGCAAGGGGCATCCTGGATAATTATCCGTCCCCCTACAGGCCGGAGCCTATCCCTTTGAGGGTTGAAAGGACGAACCGTATCCTTGGAACGAAGATCTCATGTCAGGATATGCAAGGGTATCTGCAGGATCTGGGGATGACGGTTGAAAAGGCCGATGAGGATGAACTCAAGGTCTTTCCCCCGTCGTTTCGAGTTGACGTTTCAAGAGAGGCCGATCTCATCGAAGAGGTGGCAAGGCTTGAGGGATATGAAAATATCCCGGTTACCTATCCCAGCATAAGGCCAAATGATGAAAAAGAGCTGCCTGAGCTTGTCCTGCGTGATCGAATCAGGGGCATTATGAAAGGAGCCGGTTTTTCCGAGATAATCACCTACAGCTTCATTTCACCTGAAAGCGCGGACATACTGGAGGCGGCCGAAGACAGTGAGCTCAGGTCCTTTGTCAAGATAATCAACCCTTTGACCGTGGACCAGTCGGTCATGAGAACCTCTCTTGTGCCGGGCATGCTTTCTACCGTAAGGACGAATGTCTTTCATGATGAAAAGTCTTTGAGACTTTTTGAATGGGGCAAGATATTCATAGGCCGTAAAGGCGAGCCCCAGCCCCTTGAAAAGACCATGCTTGCCGCTGTTATTTCCGGTGCGGTCAAGGAAAAGACATGGTATGATAATGAAAGACTTTCAGACTATTACGACATAAAAGGTGCGGCCGAGGCGCTCCTTGAAGACCTGGGAATTGAAGATGTATCATTTAGGAGACAAGCGCGATTCCCGGGATATGATGAAAATGATTCAGCTGCCATCTGTTCGGGCGATAAGGTTATTGGAAAAATCGGTAAGGTATCATATAATGCGCTTAAGGCATATGAGATAGAAAAGGAGCCGGTGCTGCTTTTTGAGATCGATATACCGGCACTTATGGAATACATGCCTGACAAGGTAACCTTTCGCCCCTTTGCCAGGTTTCCAGCCGTTTACAGGGATCTTTCCATTATAGTGGGCAGGGAAGTTGAAGGTGCTGCAATCCTTGATATAATCAGAAATGCGGGAAAGACTCTGGTGGAATCCGTTAAAATATTCGACGTATATCAGGGGAAGAATCTTGATCCTTCAAAAAAGGCCCTGGCATTCAGGGTCTGCTACCGCTCGGAACGGGGCACCCTTGACGGCTCAGAGGTAAACAGCCTGCATGAAAAGATAATCGAGGAGATTCGAAAGGAGACCGGGGGAACTCTGAAGGAGGGATGAGGCAATGGTCGAGATACCTGATGACAGGCGTTATTTTCGTATCGGGGAAGCAAGCCGCATCATCGGGGTTGAGCCTTACGTGCTGAGATACTGGGAAAGCGAATTTTCCCAGGTCAGACCGCGAAGGGCCGATTCCAGACAGAGGACCTACCAGAAAAAGGACCTGGAGGCGCTCCTTAGAATAAAAGAGCTCCTTTACGAAGAGAAGATGACTATCGAAGGGGCAAGAAAGAGGCTGAAGCAGGAAAGAAACATGGCCCCCGAAACCACAAAACCCCACCTTAAAGAGATAAGAGATGATCTCAAGGCGATCTTAAGAATCCTTGCCTAGTCAGCTGCTGTATAGTTCCGCCCCTAAAGCGGCAAATCTGCTTGAATGCCTGCCATTTCTTCCTCATTAATCATTTTTCCATGACCAGGATAAAAAGTCCTGTGGCACTGACTCTGGTTGTGCCTTCAAGGCAGTGATTATCCAATGACAGGATGAAGCGCGCTTGGATATGATATTGGTTTACTTGCCTATTCAGGAATTATGGAATATTTGAATCCCTGCTATCTGCTCCTGAATTTACCAATTCGGGTGCAGTCAATAAGCCTGTCCAAAAAGTTGGTTCTTATGTTAACTTAAATATTGAGAATTATTATATAAAATATTAGTGATGAATGGATTGCCACAACCTTATGATTAAGGCTTCTGAAGGCAAAAGAGGGTGAATGCTAATCAAGATCAGCAGGTGAAGATTTCAACCGGGGTGCTGCTTATCATCCTGTGACCATCTTTAGTTACAAGAAACACGCTTTCAACACCTGCGGCAAATTCATCCAGAAAGGTCATCTTGGGTTCAAGGGCAAAGACCATGCCTGACTGAAGAATATCAGTTCTGCCGGCTGCGATAATGGGCCTTTCTATCAGTTCCATGCCGATTCCGTGACCTATGAAGGTGACCCGGTAATCGGAAGGTCCCAGATAGTAGTCTTCATAACCGAGAGACCTTGCCTTTTTGACGGAAATCCGGAAAAGTTCATCAACCGTTATACCTGCCCTTACATTTTCCAGGACCTCGTTGTGTATCTCTATTGCTGCAAGGCATGCGTCCATGGCCTTTTGGGGCATCTTCCCTATTGAAAGCATACGGGTCTCATCAAAGTGGTAGCCGTTGAGAACCGAGTTGAAATCTATCATAACGGGATCTCCCTTAGCAAAAGGCCTGTATCCGGCGCCGCAGGGAAAGGCGGGGGATGTGCCCTCGCCGCTTGAAGGGGAATCGAGAAGCCCTATCATGCCCCCGCTTTTTCCGCTCAAAATATGCCAGGCATAGCCCTCTGTGTGATAATCCCTGACCCTCATCATGCCCCCATGGCCCAGGTTTCGTGCATAGGCCTCAAGCATGCCGGCAAATTCCATTTCGGAAAGCCCTTCCCTCATATTATTTCTTGCATATTCAAAGCAACTGCAAGAAAGCTCTCCTGTCTTCTCTATCTGCTCTACCTCCCACGCGGATTTTATCATCCTTTGAGAAAGGATCAGGTCAGAGGCATCGAGGACCGTCTGCTCCTTGAAAATATTTTTTATGAACCGGTACTCCCTTACAGGAATTACATCAAGTTCAAGGCCGATTTTGGCAGGAAGCCGACCGTAGAAATCGCGAATCCTTTGAGGTGCCTCTTTTATGGATTCGATCCTGACTATCTGCCCTAGCGGGGATTCCTCCATTGCCCTTGGAAGGTACCTCTTTATAAGCAGAAGCGGTTTTCCCTCAGATGGTATGAAAAGATAGCCCCTCTGGGCCGTGCCGGAGTAGTAGAGGAGATCGACCCTCTGGATTATAAAGAGGGCGTCGATGTCACTATTCTGCAAACGATACTGGATTTGTTCTATGCGCCGGGCTATTTCCGGGGCGGGAATTCTGAAATCACAGGTCATTTTGTTCCCCTTAGATGAATGGATAATTGTCCGGGTGGTTTAATAGGCCAATAGTATAATTAATGAAAAGGTTCAAGGGTACGGAGATTCAAGTGTTCTGGTTTTAGGGATTCTTTACTTCGATCGGGCGATGGTTATAATATGTGTAAGTTTGAAAATAATCAATGCCCGTGAAGGGCTGGAAAAATAATAATCCGGGGAAAGGTATGCCGACGGAAGAGGGTCTTGTAAAGGAAACGGGAAACGGAAAGGCCAGGGTCAGGGTCCAGAGGAGTTCCGCGTGCAAGAGCTGCAGTTCACGTGATCATTGTGAGATAAATTCTTCAAGGGATGTGACAGTCGATGTAATTAACGAGATAGGGGCAAAAGAGGGCGACTGGGTGGAACTGAGCGTGCCGGCCGGGTCTTTTCTGAGGCTTTCCCTGGTGGTTTATCTCCTTCCGGTTGTGGCGCTGATCGTGGGGGCGGTGGTTGGTAACGAGCTGGGAAGGGCCTTTGACATATCCTCAGGTTTTTCATCCGTTGCGGGAGGGGTGCTAGGTATTATCCTGACCTACTTCATACTGAGAGGGGTAAACAGGCGCTCTGAGAGCTCAAATAAGTACAGCCCCAGGCTGACAAGAATCATATATCGAACCGGGGGCTGATATCGTTCACATGCAATATCGGAAGGCCTCCGGAAAACGCGATTTTTCAGAGGCGCCTTTTTTTCAGTTTCTCCTGTAACAGTAGATCCCGCACTGAAGGCACCGTTTTGCCTCATCCCTTGCCTGTTCCTCTGAAAAACCGAGTTCAACCTCGGTGAAACTTCCCGCCCTTTCAGGCACATGTATGTCAGGCATCTTGTTCCTGGGAGAGACGGGGACGCTTTTGAGCTCTTCCTCTGTCGCCTCATCCCAGATCTTTTTCCTCAGCTTTTGAGGCGCCTTAACGCGGGTTTCGCCGTTAAGATAACTGTGGATGGACATGGCCGCCTTTCTTGCTGCACCGAAGGCCTCGACAACTGTGGCGGGCCCGGTTACGCCGTCACCGCCTGCAAATACCCAGTCAATATTGGACTGGCCCGTGTCTTCATCCGTGTCTATGGTGTTCCACCTGTTAAGCGCCACCTCACCCTCATCACATTCAAGGGCCTCTTTGTCATACATGGCAAACTGACCTATGGCGGCAATTACATTGTCGAGCTCGATTATGGTTTCGGTTCCTTCCACAGGCACCGGTCTTCTTCTACCGCTTGCATCAGGCTCTCCCAGTTCCATCTTGAGGAACTCGAGTGCGGTGAGCCTGTTGTTTTCCCCTATCAGACGGGTAGGGGCGGCCAGGAAGTGAAACTTGATACCCTCAGCCTCAGCCTCCGCGACCTCGTAATCGGCGGCAGGCATCTCTTTTCTGCTCCTGCGGTAGATAACCGTGACCTCCTCCGCCCCGAGCCTCCAGGAGGTCCGGGCAGCGTCTATAGCGGTGTTTCCGCCGCCGATTATGGCGACCCTTTTTCCTATCTTTACATCCTTTTCAAGACCCATCTGTATCAGGTATTGAGTGCCGGAAAGCACTCCTTCAAGGTCTTCTCCCTCCACCCGCATGTTTCTGCTTCCCCAGGCGCCGATTCCGATAAACACGGCATCAAAGCCCTCATCCTTTAGGCTCTGGAGGTTGAAGTCCTTTCCGAATCGTTTGTTCATCCGGACATCAATGTCTCCCAGGCCGGTAATGCCTTCTATCTCCCAGTCAAGGGTATTCTTGGGAAGCCTGTATTCAGGGATACCGTAGCGGAGCATCCCTCCCAGCTTGGGCATGGCCTCAAATATGGTTGAGGCGTGTCCCATCCTCCTGAGATAATAGGCGGCGGCAAGGCCTGCCGGCCCTCCTCCCACTATAGCCACCTTCTTTTCCGAAAGCGGGGCCTTGGGGGTCTCGTACCTGCTGCCGCTCTTGAGTTCCTTGTCCGCGCAGAATCGTTTCAGGTGGTTTATGTTGACCGGCTCATCAACGCTGTTTCTCCTGCATTCCGATTCGCAGAAATGGGGGCACACGCGGCCGATGGAAAGGGGCATGGGCACGCTTTCCTTTATGACCTGAAGCGCCTCTTTGTCACGGCCCTGGTCTATGAGTCTTATGTAAAGCGGTATATCGACCTGGGCCGGACATCGCTGCTGACATGGGGCAAGGCATTCGTCCAGCACGTTCAGGTGCATGATCCGCAGGGTATTTGATGTGAGATGGATGATGTTTTTGGGGCAGACCCTTTCGCACGTGCCGCAGCCGGTGCATTTTTCCATGTCCACTACAGGAAGGTTGTCTGGTCCGATCCGAAGTGCGTCAAACGGGCATGCCTTGACGCATGTTCCGAGTCCCAGACATCCGATCGGGCAGAGCTTTGAGCCTCCGTTTAGAAGCACCGCCGCCCTGCAGTCCTGGACCCCGTCATATCGGAATTTCAAATCGGCGTCCTGAACCCCATAGGTGCAGCCCGGTTTTGCTATCTCAGGCTCCCTCAGCTCGAACTTCACACCCATTATCTCGGCGATTTCGGCGGCCAGTTCAGGTCCGCCCGCAACACAGGATGACGGGGATGCCTTTCCCTTGACAATGGCTTCAGCATTCGCGCTGCAACCGGGCAGACCGCAGCCGCCGCAATTGGCCCCAGGCAGGGCATCTTCAATGGCCTCAATCTTCGGGTCCACGTAGACGTAGAATATCTTTGACGCTATTGCGAGTCCGGCACCGACTACTATGCCGAGTCCGCCCATTACCAAAAGGCCGCCTAACATGTTGTTCCTCCTGTTTTCATGTGTCCGGGTGTGAGGTCCCGGTACAATATCCTTTATGCAATATTGTTTAGACCATCCCCTTAAAGGCGAAAAAGGCAAGGGAAAGCATGCCGGCGGACACCAGTCCTATTGAAGTGTCCCGAAGTGGCCTGGGCACCCTTGCGAGTATTATCCTTTCCCTTATGGCAGCAAAAAGTATAAGGGCAAGGCCGAAACCCACGGCATAGCTGAAAGATGATATTAGTGCCTGGATGAAGGTGTACTCCTCGTTGATATTTATCAGGCACACGCCCATTACCGCGCAGTTTGTGGTTATAAGGGGAAGGAAAATTCCGAGGCCCGCGTAGAGGGCGGGCACCGATTTTCTGAGAAACATCTCAACAAACTGAACGAGTGATGCTATCACAAGTATGAAGGCCAGGGTCCTCAGATATTCGTAGCCGAATGGTTTGAGTATGAAGTTGTCCGTTACCCAGGTCATGGCGCCTGCCATGACAAGTACGAATACAACCGCCATGGCCATTCCGATGGCGGTCTCCATCCTTTTTGAAACGCCCAGGAAGGGACAATTGCCCAGATACTGCATCAAAAGGATGTTGTTAACGAAGATGCAGCTAACTGCCAGTATTATGTAATCACCCATGTAACTTCTCCTCGCCCAAGGAATAAGGGGCTTGACTATTTTTTACCAAGCATATTCATCAGGCACAGCATTAGACCCAGACATACAAAGGCCCCGGGGGCCTCAACCATGAAGGTAAAGGGCTTGAAAGAGGGGCCGAAAAGTTCCATATTGAGCAGCGTTCCATATCCAAGGGCCTCCCTGAACATGGCAAGTACGGTAAGGGAAAGGGTAAAACCTATTCCTATACCCAGACCGTCGGCAAAAGATGGAATAACACTGTTTTTTGCCGCAAATGCCTCGGCGCGACCCAGGACTATGCAGTTTACGACTATAAGGGGGATAAATATGCCCAGTTTGAGAAACAGGGGGTATGTGTAGGCCTGCATCACCAGTTCCACAACCGTGACAAAAGTCGCTATTACAACTATATAGCAGGCTATCCTCACTTTTTTGGGAATTACATTTCTCAGAAGTGAGATTATTATATTGGAGCAGACCAGAACAAAGGTTGTGGCTACGCCCATACCGATGCCGTTTTCCACGGTCTTTGTCACCGCCAGGGTAGGGCAGAGCCCCAGAACAAGGCGGAAAGGAGGAATCTCAGCCCAAAGCCCCTTTGCAAATTCCTGAACAACACTCTTTGCCATGACCCGTTTTCTCCCGTTTTAGCATGACGAGCCCCTGTGTGAGCGCCCCTGGTATCAGGGGCCTCCGGGGTTCGGCTATTTTAACCCATCTGTTCAATTATCTTGTCTTTGAGCCTGGAATAGATCTGCGATAAATCGGTAACCGCCGCACAAACTCCACGTGAGGTAAATGTCGCCCCGCTTATCGCGTCTATATCTCCTCCGTCGGTCCTCACCTTGAAGGGCGCCTTCATTGAAAGGCCCTTGAACTGGGACACGAACGAGGGATCGGTCTTCGCCCTGGAGCCCACACCCGGGGTTTCGCTGTGGGTGGTGACGCCTACTCCCACTATCTCGTCCGTCTCTATGTTCACGGCCGCTATGACTCCCACATCTCCGCCATAGCCCTTTCCGTAAGACTCAAAGGCAACCGTATTCTTCTTGCCGTTGAATTGGCCGATGAAGAAATTGCGTTCCATTTTGCCGTCCATTATCTTGAAACGGTCCACAAGGGGATCATTGGTGCAGCCCTCCATTATCTGTTTGATTGTAGGACCCTTTACGAATTTGAGCTGCTGATACTCTATTTTTTCCTGTGTCCCGTTTCGAACGGTCGCAAGCAGCCCCCCGGACACCGCGCTGAAGATGGTGATAACGATAAAAAGTCTAAACATCTCACGCATGTTCAACCCCCCTACCCAGGGCCTTCGGCCTGATTTTGTCAATAAGCGGATTAGCCACGTTCATAAGCAGGATGGTGAAAACCACACCATCAGTGAAAGCGCCCAGGTTGCGTACCAGGATCGTGAGAATTCCCGCCCCTGCCCCGTAGATAAGCATGGGAATGAAATTGACCGGAGAAGAGGAATCCTCCGGTGCAAGGAAAAAGGCGCCGATCAGCGTATAACCTGTAAAGATGTGAAACAGAGGCTGGGCGTATTTTGCCGAATCAATCATATTGAATACCAGAGCGGTGACAAATATACCCGCAAGAAAGGATACAGGGATCTCCCAGCGCACATGACCTCTCAGAATGAGATATATTCCTCCGACAATAAGACCCAGACCGAAGGTCGATCCGATCCCGCCCACCTGTCTGCCCATGATAAGTCCCGCCAGACTGTAATCGGCCGCTGCTTCCGCGCCGAAGTGCTTGACCGCTCCCAGAGGAAATAGCATGTAAAAGTCAAAATCGTAGTTTACCAGGGCTTCGTCAAAGCGCAGTATACCCTTCCATGAAAGCAGGAGGATCGCTACCGCCACAAGTGTGGGGTTAAATGGGTTGCATCCTACCCCTCCGTATATGAGCTTGCCTATTATTATCGCCGCAAATGTCCCTATAAGGACTACCCACCAAGGCAGGGTGGCGGGCATAAGCATAGAGAAAAGGAGTCCTATCAAAGCGGCATTACCGTCACCTATGGTAACCGGCCTTTTCATCACCAGGTTCATAAGCAATTCCCATAGCATGGCGCACGACACTGAAAAGGCCACAACAGCAAGGGCCGGAATCCCGTACTGAAAAATGCCGAAGATAACCGCCGGAAGTGCGGCAAGCATGATATCGTAACTCTTTTTAGTAATAGAGCTTCCATTGTGCCAGAAAGGTGCATAGGAGCTTACTAACAGCTTGTTGCTACGCATTTGATAATTCCTCCGCGTTATTTATCCTGGCGTATTCATGCTTTCCCAGCATGATATAGTGAAATATCGGAATCTTCGCCACACAGACATAGGTGCAAAGGCCGCATTCAATGCATGAAAGAAGGTCGTAATCGTTTGCCGCCTCTTCATAAAGGCCGTTTTCAAGGAGCCTTACAAGCATGTTGACCGGCACTTTTGCAGGACAGGCCCTTACGCATTCGCCGCAGTTTATGCAGTGGCTGTCGGAGTTCCAGGCTATCCTGCCGCCGTCCTGAACCATGAGGGCGTCAGTGTCATGCCTTATTGCGATATCCTCCGAATAGACCGCATTTCCCATCATAGGGCCTCCCATTACTATCCTGTCCCCGTAGCGGACTTCGATGCCGAGGGCCTGAAATATATGGCTTATAGGCGTGCCTATTCTTGCCTTCACTGTGGTGGCGCGGTTATCCCTGTCTATCACGGTTATAATCTTGTCAACGGGAATCCTCCCGGAATCAAGGGCTGATGCAAGGGCGACAACCCCTTCGGCGTTTATGACGCCTATTCCTGATGACCTGATATCCCTTGCGTTGGATATCTTTATGCCCAGTACATCTTTGAGGATCATTACGGGAAGGGTATCAGGGTAAGCGCCTTTTACCTCTTCAATCCGTATACCCGTTTCCGCTGCTGAATCTGCAAGTTCAGGAGGAACGAGAAATAACGTTTTTTTGAGGGGAAAGATCCCTTTTAGATATTCAATACCTTTAGAGATCAGCTCTATTTGGGTTCCCGCCGCCACCTGATTGGTCGTGACAAGCAGGTCTCTGTCTATACCGAAGACCAGCAGTGTATCAACCGCGATGTCATCTCTTATGAAAAGAGAGGGGTCCACTCCCGGCAGAATGGATAAGAATTCAAGGGCCTTTTCGCTTAACCCGCCTGTGAAATCAAGCCCTTCATCGAACTGATCTTTACCTGAGACTTCGATGGTGACAGCCTTGTATTCTGATCCGTTTGTGCCTGTAAAATCAGATATCTCCTTTATGGAGCCTGTGACGGTTGAGATCAAGTATTCACCGCCCCCTTCATGAATCATTATCTTCTGTCCGGTTTTTACATGCTCTCCTAAAGCAGGCAACAGCCTGCCCGGGCTCTTACCGGTTTCCAGATACAGGGTAACCTTGGACGGCAGAGGTAGATCCACGATTTTATGAACGGCAAAATCATCAATTACCGGATATTTCAGCTTAGGTCTTGCCAAACTGAAAAACGGTTTTTTTACCATTTGAACCTCCTATCAAAAAAAGATAGTCGCACTGAAGCATCCATGAATTTACTGCCGCATGCTACAGCACATGGCATTCCGAACAATTAACCGCCCCGGCTCCGTATTCCTCATGACACCCCTTGCACTGGAGGTGAAAGGCGTCTGATCTTTTTACAGGGTCTTCACTGTCCGGTTCGTGGCAGTTCCCGCATGCCTCAGGTTTTGAATCCCCGCCTTCCCACATGTGATGACAGTCCTCACATGAGAGCCCGTATCCGTCCTCGCCGGCGTGCTCTTTGTGGCTGAAAAGGACATCCCCGGCGCTGTTTTTGAGCATTATCCTGACCGGTTCTTCAGGAGAGGTTACCGGAAAGACGGCATAGCATACTACTCCCACGACAAGGAGCAGGGCGGCAAGAAGAAAGGCGAAAATCTTTTCACGCTTGACATTCATTTTATATTTTCCTTGGTTTCTGTCTTTTTATGAAGATATCACCGCATAAGATAAAAAAGGCTTTCAGGCTTGTCAGGGCGGGGGCATCTGTAACGGTATGTTTTAGGAAGGTCAAATAATGTTGGTTTTTCGCCATCTGATTATCCAGCAGATCACGGGTTCCCCGGAACCTGGAGATCAGGGATCCTGCGGGAAGTTAAATAATAGGTTAGTGCCCGGTATAACTTTCGCCTGATTAGCTCAACCTTTCGGTTCAGCGGACAGATTGTTCTTCACTCCCGCATCTAAATCAAGTATTTTCACAGGAAGTTCCAAACTTGAAAACTTTTATCTCTAAGAAAGGCCTCTTGTCAAGGGGCTTTTGGGTGATGATAATTTGATTCGATTCCTGCTTGGGGGAGGGCCGTTACAAGGCTAAGCGGCTTAAAAGAATACGTTTTTAATGTGGCAGGGGTATCAATTGACCTTGATTGACATTTTGCCTGAAAAGTAGAGAATGTCTATCTTGTTTTCATCACCAAATCGAGGGTTTCCTTAAAGAGGTCTCGGCGGTCGGTTTTGACATTCACCTTAACAGCCTGTTTATTCGTAACTTTGCCGGCTGGCTGTGTCACATTCCCGCCGGTGGCTCTGATTCGGTTAAGGGGCTGTTCCAGGATGGAACCCTATAACATAGACAAGATTGTTAGAGGGTATTTTTTTCACGGTAAAATGGGAGGAAGGGCGGCAGATGTTTAATTACGAAGGACCCATATACAGACCTCCGAGTGAAGCCGACAGTCTGCTGATACAGGCCACGGTAGGCTGCCCTCACAATAAATGCACATTCTGCATGGTCTATAAAAAAGGCCCTCCATACAGGGTAAGACCTGTTGAGGAGATAAAGGATGATTTGGAAAAGGCGCGGAAGCTTTACGGCGCCAATGTGAGGAGCCTTTTCTTCCCCGCCGGCAACACCATTGCCATGCCTACCGATCAACTGGCGGTTATCTGTGCGCACGCACGGGGTATTTTTCCTGCCCTTGAAAGGATAACCGTGTATGGCTCATCAAGATATATCTTCAATAAAGGGCCTGTGGAATTAAGGAGACTGAGGGGCAGCGGGTTGTCCAGGATCCATGTGGGTCTTGAAAGCGGTGATGACGAGGTGCTGAGACGCATAAAAAAAGGTTCTGATTCGGAAGAACAGATTCAGGCGGGAGTCTGGGTGATGGAGGCGGGAATAGAACTGAGTGAATATGTCATGCTCGGGATAGGAGGCAGGGAGCGAAGCCTGGAGCACGCTGAACTGACGGCTAAATGCCTGAACGCAATTAATCCCGACTTCATCAGGATACGCACCTTTCTGCCGAAGGTGGATACACTGCTTTTGCATCAGATAAGAAAGGGGCGTTTTAAGGTTCTTTCCCCCCATGAGGTGCTGCGTGAAACCCGAACGATTATAGAGGGTCTGGAGGTCGGTTCAATGATATTAAGTGATCACTACACAAATTATGTGGATCTGCACGGCAGGATGCCTTCGGAAAAAGGCAGGATTCTTGCCGCGATCGAAGAGGCCCTGGGAAGGGATGAGGGACTGTTCAGATCTGTCTACGTGGGTACGCAATAACGGATCGGTGCGTGGTTCGGGCCTGTTCGGCGCGGTTTTTAATCCTTGAAAAACAATGTTTGCTCTGATATTTTGTTCTTTAAATGTCGACAATTTACGCCTCCATAGATATCGGGAGCCACACTGCGAGACTGCTTGTTGCAGAAGTGGATAAGATGTCGGCATGTCTTCATCCTCTGGCAAGAAAAAGGGCCTATATACGTCTGGCCGAAGAAGTCGGCCGATCAGAAAACGACCTTATCCAATCTCAGGCTGTAAACAGGGTCCTTAACGTGCTGGAGGATTTTCTTCAGTGCGCAGGGAATCTAAATGCCCAATCAATTCATGCGGTCGCAACCGGAATTGTAAGAGATGCCTCAAACAGAGACATCTTTATTGAAAAGATCTACAGGTCGACAGGGCTGAGGGTAAGGCTTTTAACAGGCAATGAAGAGGCGCTGCTCACTGCAAAGGGAGTTCGGCAGGCCCTTGATTTTAAAGAAAGACGGGCCGCAATATTTGATCTCGGAGGAGGAAGCACCGAATTTGTGCTGGGAGATCCTGCAGGTCCTTTTGTTGCTTCAGTCCCGCTTGGGGCCGCCTTGCTGACTCTCAGGCACATGAAATCCGATCCTCCTTCAGCCCGTGATATCAGGGCACTTGAAAGAGATATCGAAAGTACCCTCAGCCTCTATCTAAGAGGGCGGCGGGAAACGGCCGATAGGGGGCTTGTCCTCGCGGGCACGGGTGGAACCGTAAGCGCGCTCGGGGCTATGATTAATGATATATCCACCCATGATATCGTCCCTGAGATACTTAACGGGTTGACAGTAAAAAGGACGGATATAGATTCAACATGCACGGCTTTAAGCCGGATGAACCTTGAAGAGAGGATGTCGTTATGGGATCTTGACAGGGGAAGGGCTGATGTGATCACGGCAGGCAGTTTTGCCGTTAAGGGGATAATCGATTTTTTTCAAACCGGACAAATGCTGATAAGCGTGACTGATCTGCTTGAGGGCATATTACTGGATTTTTTTGAGGGAGATGCAAATGGCTGAAAGAACATTCAATTACGGATATACCTTTGATGACCTGATCCTGGTTCCTGCACGATCATCCGTGCTTCCGGGCGAGGTGGACGTAAGGACAAGGTTGTCACGAAACATAACGCTCAACATTCCGATCGTAAGCGCGGCCATGGATACCGTTACCGAGTCCGGGACCGCGATAAGTATCGCGCGCCAGGGAGGCCTGGGCTTTATCCACAAGAATATGTCGGTTGAACGGCAGGCTATTGAAGTCGAAAAGGTAAAAAAATCGGAAAGCGGCATGATCGTGGATCCAATAACCATAGGCCCTGAAAACCGGATTTCTGAGGTGCTTGATATCATGGAGAAATACAGGATATCAGGTGTGCCTGTAGTAAAACAGGGAAATCTCGTAGGCATAATAACAAACAGGGACCTGAGGTTCGAATCCAATCTGGACCAGAAGGTGGAAGCGGTAATGACCAAAGAGAATCTCGCTACCGCAAAGGTGGGAATAACCCTTGAAGAGTCCAAGGCTATACTTCATGCCAGGCGTATTGAAAAGCTCCTGGTCGTTGATGATGACGGCAGGCTCCATGGGCTTATAACCATCAAGGACATCGAAAAGATAAAGAAATATCCTCATTCATGCAAGGACGATCTCGGCAGGCTGAGAGTGGGCGCGGCCGTAGGCATAGGGGCGGACATGGAGGAAAGAACCGCGGCCCTTTTTGAGGCCTCTGTGGACGCTATTGCAGTGGATACGGCGCACGGCCATTCGGTCGGTGTGTTAAAGGCGGTGGAAAAACTTAAGAAAGCATTTCCCGAGCTCGAACTCATCGCCGGAAATGTCGCCACTCCGGAAGGGGTGAGGGCTCTAATAGATGCAGGGGTGGATGCCGTCAAGGTCGGAGTGGGACCTGGTTCGATATGCACCACAAGGGTGGTCGCTGGCGTGGGGGTCCCTCAGATGACCGCAATAATGAATTGTGCCAAGGAAGCGGCCAGGTCGGCTATCCCCCTTATCGCCGACGGTGGCATAAAATTTTCAGGCGACGTGACAAAGGCCATTGCTGGAGGAGCGGATGCGATAATGATAGGCGGCCTGTTTGCAGGTACGGACGAAAGTCCGGGTGAAACCATACTTTTTCAGGGAAGATCCTACAAGGTCTACAGGGGAATGGGGTCGCTCGAGGCGATGAAGGAGGGCAGCAGTGACCGTTATTTTCAGGAGAACCTCGGCACGGAGAAAAAGCTTGTTCCTGAAGGTATCGTCGGCAGGGTGCCCTATCGTGGGCCGCTTGCCGAAACCGTCTACCAGCTGGTGGGAGGCCTGAGGTCCGGTATGGGCTATCTGGGAGCCCCTGATATCGCGACGCTTCAGAAGGAGGCGAAATTCGTCCAGATAACTCCTGCGGGGTTAAAGGAGAGTCATGTGCATGACGTGATAATAACAAAGGAGGCCCCCAACTACAGGGTCGAATAGGACGCGGCTCCCCCCGGTGCAACCAGGGCAAGGGATAAAAAAAATGACAAAAGATTCTTATTCACAAAAGATATTGATCCTTGATTTCGGATCACAATACACTCAGCTGATCGCCAGAAGAATAAGGGAATCCCAGGTATACTGCGAGATCCATCCCTTTAACATCGATATGGAAGAGATAAAGGCCTTCTCCCCGAAAGGGATTATCCTGTCCGGTGGGCCTTCGAGCATATATGAGCCGGGAGCCCCATTCGCCGACAGGGAAATCGCTCAATTGAACGTCCCGATTCTTGGAATATGCTATGGCATGCAGTACCTGACCCACATCTTTGGCGGGGTTGTGGCCAACGCAGCAGACAGGGAATACGGCAATGCCTTTATAACCATTGAAGACCGGTCGGACTTTTTTCACGGACTGGAGAAAAACGACGGACAGCCTGTCTGGATGAGTCATGGCGACAGGATAGAGAAGATGCCTGAAGGCTTCAAGGTGCTGGCGAGCAGTAAAAACAGCCCTGCAGCGGCCATCGTGGACAGCTCAAGGCGCTATTTCGGCGTGCAGTTTCATCCCGAGGTGGTCCATACTCCTGAAGGCCGCAGGATGCTGAAAAATTTTGTCTTCAGGATATGCAAATGCAGCCCTTCCTGGACCATGACCTCATTTGTGCGTCGAACCGTAAAGAGAATAAGGGCGCAGGTGGGTGAGGAAAGGGTAATCTGCGGACTCTCGGGAGGGGTGGATTCTTCGGTAACTGCGGTACTCCTTCACAAGGCCATAGGAAAACAGCTTTCCTGCATCTTTGTGGATAACGGACTTCTCAGAAAAGGTGAAGCCCAGGAGGTCTCAAAGACATTCAAGGAATACTACGGCATGGACTTTCACCTGGTGGACGCGGCAGACCTTTTCCTTGATCGCCTCAAAGGTGTCGATGATCCGGAGAAAAAGAGAAAGATAATAGGGGCGGAATTTATCAATGTGTTTGAAGAAAAGGCGATTGAGCTGGGGCAGGCAAAATACCTCGCTCAGGGGACTCTCTATCCCGATGTGATAGAAAGTGTATCGTTTAAGGGTCCTTCCGCCACCATAAAGAGCCATCATAATGTGGGAGGTCTTCCGCATGTCATGAATCTGAGGCTTATCGAGCCCTTGCGGGAGTTGTTCAAGGACGAGGTTCGCGAGGTCGGGGTCGAACTCGACATGCCCAGAGAGATGGTGATGCGCCAGCCGTTTCCAGGGCCCGGTCTGGCCATAAGGGTGCTGGGGGAGGTCACGCGGGAAAGGCTTGAGATCCTGAGACTAGCGGATCTGATCGTGATCGAGGAGATCAGGAAGGCGGATCTGTATGAAAAGGTGTGGCAGTCTTTTGCGGTCCTCCTACCCGTAAAAACGGTCGGGGTCATGGGGGACGAGAGGACCTACGAAAATGTGATAGCGGTCAGGGTCGTCGACAGCATGGACGCAATGACCGCCGACTGGTCGCGGATTCCCTACTATGTTATGGAGACTATCTCCACTAGGATCATAAACAGCGTTAAGGGAGTAAACAGGGTGGTCTATGACATCTCTTCAAAACCGCCTGGGACCATCGAGTGGGAGTAGCTGAAAACGGATCCGGATCAATGGAAACCGGCTGAGGCGGATTACAAAAACGGCTATTATTAAAAGGGGAGCGATTTCCAGACAAGGACCAGCCCCATTATGATTAATATCGAATATATGTATTTTTTGAACTGTTCCTGGGGAAGGGACCTGTTGACCTTTCCTCCCAGATAGACGGCAAGGAGAACCACCGGCAGGGCCAGGACATAGAGTATGAGGACCTTCTGCGTCCACAGACCGCTTACGCCGTGTCCCAGAAGTATCAGAAATCCGGTAGGGAGGAAATAGCCCTGCATGGTGGCCCTGAAATGCCTGGGAGGCCAGTGCCTTATGGTCCCGTAAATGGCCACCATCGGTCCGTTTGTGTTGTAGGCGCCACCCAGGACACCGGCGATAAATCCGAAGATATACGAAAGTCCGAATCGGTCCTGTCTTAATATTATATTGGGCCTGATCAGGTTGTAAAATCCGTAGAGCGCGATTATGGTCCCGAGCATGCCTTTCATGAGGTCTTCGGACACACCCTTTAACATCAGCAGCCCCAGAGGTATTCCGGCCAGTGACGACAACACAAGTTTCCAGGTCGCTTTAATGTCCGCAACGTGCCAGTTTTTACAGAGTATTGAAATGGAAATCGTAATCGCTACAAAGGCCACCAGAGGGGTTGCGGTCTGAATGCCTATTGTCATGGCCAGCAGCGGCATGGCGATAACCGCGTCTCCGAATCCCAGGGCGGAGCGTGTGAAAGTTGATACGAACAGGATTATTAGAACTACAATATATAATGTCATGGAAAGAAATTCCCTTTGCCTACGTCAATCAAGTCATAAAAAAAGAACCGCCAATTAATCATTGTCCAAAGGGCCTTGTCAAGGAATTAATACCGTAATCAAGAACAGGAGATCATTATGGAAAAACCGATAGATCAGTACTGGCTTAAAAGGCTGGATAATCTCAAAGATGCCCTTGATGCCAATAACTTCGATGCATTTGTCGCGGGAAGTGCCGATGAGGCAAAGGATCTGGTTTTAAGCCGGATAATTCCTGAAAGCGGGGCAAAGAGTGTGTCATGGGGCGGTTCACTCACCTTCACCGCTACCGGTCTCTACCATGAACTGAAGCAAATCGAGGGCCTGGAAGTAATAGACACCTTTGAAAAGGGCAAATCCTTTGAAGATGTTTTTGAACTTCGCAGGCGCTCGCAGTTGGTGGATCTTTTCATCACCGGGACGAATGCGATTACTGAGTCAGGTCAACTCGTCAATCTGGACATGATAGGAAATCGTGTCTCGGCGATCACCTTCGGTCCCAGGGCCGTGTTAATCCTGGCAGGAAGAAACAAGATCGTATCCGATCTTGATGATGCCTTTTTCAGGATAAAAAATTATGCGGCACCGGTTAACGCGATGAGACTTGATAAAAAGACCCCCTGCATCAAGACCTCCTACTGTCAAGACTGCAGCAGTGTCGATCGCATCTGTAATTCCTGGTCCATAAACGAGAAGTCATTTCCCAAAAAGAGGATCAAGGTGGTCCTGATAAATGAGGACCTTGGTTTTTAAAGGCCGGATCACCTCTTAAAATTGATGTCAAGATTCATCTCGGCTGCAAGGGCCATCAGGTCCTCCTTGATCCTGCTGATCGGAATTTCCGACGGGACCTGTGCCTCCAGGTATAAATTGAAAAGAGGAGCACCTGACAGAGGTGCCTTTTCAATATCGGTGTCAAGGTTTCTTATGTTCACATTATTGGCTCTGAGCATGTGGACTATGCTTTGAACGATCCCGACGTTATCCATGGCAATTACCTCGATCTTAAGGGGCAGAGAGGGGCTTTGCCGGTTGTTGTCAGGCAGGTCCGCCTCATTGAGCACCGCCTTGAAACCGTAACCTTCGAGTTCTTTGAGCCCCGATGTTATCCGTTCAAGATTTTCGGTAGAGCTTGAAAAAAGGACCATCACGGAAAAAGAGCCTGCCATGGTGGCCATGCGGCTTTCTTCTATGTTCGCACCCCTGTTGAAAAGATATTCGGACACATCGTCTGCGATCCCAGGCCTGTCCTTTCCCAGCACGAACAGAATCATCTGCTTTTTCATCTAATCCTCCTTGATAACATTTGCCATGTTGCAGTAAAGATTCCCGGCGTTAAAAGAGCTTCTCACAAAGGGACCGCTTTCAACCTGCTTGAACCCCATGTGGAGGGCTGTCTTTTTGTACTCATCAAATTCCTCCGGAGGCAAAAACCTCGAAACCGGATAATGCCCGCTTGAGGGCTGAAGATACTGGCCTAGGGTCAAAATGGAACATCCCGCATCGACCAGCCTCCTGAAAACTTCAATTACCTCATCTTTTTTTTCACCCAGGCCGAGCATCAGCCCCGATTTGGTATACATTGCGGGGGATATCTTGCGGGTATTTTTCAAAACTCCTATGGACCGCTTAAAATCCGCCCCCCGCCTTATCCCGGCATAGAGCCTCGGTACGGTCTCGATGTTATGATTCAGGACATCAGGTCCTGCCTCGACAACCTGTTTAAGGGCTTCTGTGTCGCCCTGAAAATCGGGTATCAGGACCTCGACATGCCCTGAAGGGATGAATTTCCGTATCTTTTCTATTGTGCGGGAAAAAACAGATGCCCCGCCGTCCGGCAGATCGTCTCTTGTGACCGATGTTACAACAATATAGTCCAGTTTCATAACCGAGGCGGAGTAAGCCAGCCTCTGAGGTTCATCAGGATCAGGAGGTCCTTTCGGGCCGTGGGCAATCGCACAAAAAAGGCAGTTCCTTGTGCAGCGGTTTCCCATAATAAGAAAGGTGGCCGTTCCCTTTGAAAAGCATTCGAATATATTGGGACATTTCGCCTCCTGGCATACCGTATTGAGGCTGCTCTTTGCCAAAAGGGCGCGAACCCGTTCATATTCAGGCCCCTTGGGAAGCCTTTTCCTGAGCCAGTGAGGCTTTTTGACTGATATTTTAGAGATGTCTTTTTTCATGATTTGATCCTGGATTTAAATAAGTTCCCCAGGTCCGTTCTTTCTACTGTGATTCCAAAAATGTCTTTCATATATTTCAAAAGGGATGCCTTTACATCCTCAAAGGGCAATCCCGAGCTGAGTTGCCTTTTCAGGGAGGTCATTTTGACCCCTTTGAGCCCGCAGGGATTAATCCAGTCAAAAGGGTCAAGTGAGTTGTTTACATTTAAGGCTATGCCGTGTGAGGTAACCCCGTTTTTAACGGCTATGCCCACGCTTCCCAATTTTAAAGAACCGGCAAATACGCCTCTGTTAATATCACTTCTTCCGGCGGCTACACCCCAGTGCCGGGATGTCCTTATCATCACTTCCTCAAGCCTTGAAACGAAATCGACCACTGAAATACCTTGCTTTTTGATGTTTACCAGAGGATAGGCTATTAGTTGCCCGGGACCATGATAGGTTATATCTCCCCCTCTATCGGTCTGTATGACAGGGATAGAGGAGTTTTCGATGTCTTTTCCGGAAACAAGCGAATTTGCCATCTCACCCCTCCTGCCGAGGGTAAATACCGGTCTATGCTCTGTCAGAACAATCAGGTTCCTGTTGATAAGGCCTTGTTTGATTTTGTTCACCATGAAGTTCATTATATCCTGTGCCTTTGTGTAATCGGTCAAGGCCAGATCAAGAAGATACCATGGTGAAGCTTGATCGAGATTCATATGATATCAACCGGCAAGGCAGGGTTTACGTGCCGCCAGCACCTCGTCCATCCTCTGAGATCTTGTCTTTTGAGGCGCATTCAGCAGGACCTCGGGGCAGGTCTTGGCCTCATCGGCTACGGCCCTGCAGGCATCTATGAAGAGGTCCAAATCCTCCTTGGATTCGGTCTCAGTGGGCTCGATCATTAGTGCCCCGTGTACGACAAGGGGAAAATAGATTGTGGGTGGATGAAAACCGTAGTCGATAAGCCTTTTGGCAATATCGAGCGTGGTTACCTTTTCTTCGGCCTGAATGGAATCGGTGAAAACACATTCATGCATGCAGGGCCTGTCATATGCAAGATGAAAGACGCCCCTGAGTTTTTCCTTCAGATAATTTGCGTTCAAAACCGCCAGCTTGCTTGCCTTTTCAAGCAGCGGGCCCATGGTGAGGATATATGAATAGGCCTTGATCATTACCCCCATGTTTCCGTAAAAGGCCTGGACCTTTCCAATAGAGTGCGGATTGTCAAGGCTCAGGGAGAATTTGTCTCCATCCTTTATTATCCTGGGTAAAGGCAGAAACGGTTCAATCTCTTTTTTTACGCAGACCGGGCCCGAGCCTGGTCCTCCTCCCCCATGAGGGGCAGACAGAGTCTTATGCAGGTTCAGGTGCATTATGTCTACACCTATATTACCCATCTTGACTATCCCCATAATGGCGTTCATGTTTGCCCCGTCTCCGTAGACCAGGCCCCCTCCGGCATGAACTATGGCGGAAATCTCAGAGATATTTTCCTCGAAAAGGCCGAGGGTGTTTGGGTTGGTGATCATTATGCCCGCTACCTCATCGTCCATAAGGTCTTCGACCGCCTTTGTAGAGATAATACCCTGCTCGCTTGACTTAACCGGCAGAGGTTTGTACCCGCAAAGGGCAGCGCTTGCGGGATTGGTTCCATGAGCAGTATCGGGAACGATTATCTTCGTCCTCTGCCTTCCCCTGCTTTTGTGAAAGGCGTGGATGAGCAGCATGCCCGTCAATTCCCCGTGGGCGCCGGCGGCAGGCTGAAGTGTAACCGCATCCATGCCGGTGATTTCACAGAGGGCCTTTTCCAGCTCATGCATCAATTCGAGCGCGCCCTGGCTGAATGAGGCGGGAAGAAGGGGGTGAGCGGATGCGAACCCCTCAAGAGTCGCAAGCCTTTCATTGAGCTTGGGGTTGTATTTCATGGTACAGGAGCCCAAAGGGTACATGCCTGTGTCAACCCCGAAATTCCATGTGGATAGGCGTGTATAGTGGCGAACCACGTCGATTTCGCTTAACTGCGGTATATCCGGCATCTCTCCGACCAGTGAATCGTCCATTTCCGCCTGTTCAACATCATGCCGTGGAATTGAAAAGCCTGATCTGCCTTTCTTCCCCTTTTCCCAAAGGAGAGGTTCATCTAAAACAAGTCCGGTTGTGCCTATCTGTTCATGCATGCCTTTACCCCCTCTACAAGAGCATCAATATCCTCTTTGGTTTTTGTTTCCGTAACGCACAACAGGCGATGGTTTTTCATCTCAGGATAAAAGGACTCCATCGGGAGACCTGCTATGATCTTTCGATCTGCAAGCCTTTGACTCATGGCGCTGAACTGCTCGGGAAATCTTACGACAAATTCATTGAAGGTGGGGCCTGAAAAGGGAATTTCAAGGCCCTCATCCTTTAACAGGGCTTTCAGATATTCCGCCTTGTCATGGTTTATCCGGGCCAGTTCGCGCAGGCCTTCCCCTCCGAGGGATGCCATGTATATGGCGGCCGCAAGGGCGCAAAGGCTGTTGTTGGTGCAGATGTTGGATGTCGCCTTTTCCCTCCTGATGTGCTGCTCTCTGGTGGCAAGGGTGAGGACGAAACCTCTTTTGCCCTGCCTGTCAAGTGTCTTGCCCACAAGGCGACCAGGCATGTTTCGAACATATTTTTTTCTGGAAGCGAATATCCCAAGGGCAGGACCTCCGAAACAAGAGGGCACTCCAAGACTCTGACCTTCTCCGCACGCTATGTCAGCTCCGGCTTTTCCTGGGCTTTTGAGCAGGCCGTATGCGAGTGCCTCGGTAAAGGATGTCACGAAAAGCGCCCCGTTTTCATGCGTTTTTTCACCCAGTCGGTCAAGGTCTTCGATTATTCCGAAAAAATTGGGGGACTGGACCGAGATTGCAGCCAGATCATCGATGGCTTTGATTCCTGACAGGTCTGTCCTGCCTGCGGTGTCAGAAGGCAGTTCTATAACCTGATAATCTGAGGGCTCGAAATAGGTCTTCACCACCTGCCGATAGTAGGGATGAATAAGCCGGGATACGGCCACCTTTTTTTTCCGGGTGATCCTTACCGCCATAAGCAGTGCCTCGGCAAGGGCGGATGCCCCGTCATATACCGAGGCGTTTGTAACTTCCATGCCGAGCAGATTTCCTGCCAGGGTCTGATATTCATATATGGCCTGAAGGGTCCCCTGGCTGACTTCAGGCTGATAGGGAGTATAGGCTGTTACGAATTCAGATCTACCCAAGAGATAGGTCAGCGATTCCGGTATGAAATGTTCATAACTGCCTGCTCCAAGATAGATCTTATATTCAGGGGCAACTGCGTTTTTGTCTGCAAGGAGCGAAAGCTTCCGTCTGGTTTCCCATTCCGTGAACGGTCCCGGAAGGCGGAGTTCGCAATCGGTTTTGCACCTTTCAGGGACGGAGCAGAAAAGCTCATTCAGGTCCTTTGACCCTATTTGTTCGAGCATTGATCTTATGTCTTCCTCAGTATGAGGCAGGTAGCGCATTTATTCGGTCCCCCGTAATTTTTTGAGATATACTTCGGCATTCATAAGGGTATCCAGATCAGAGGCATCAGAAGGCCTTATGGAAACCATCCAGCCCTTGCCGTATGGGTCCTGATTTACGAATTCAGGATTATCTTCAAGGGTTTCATTTATCTTGCAAATCTCACCTGTTACCGGCATGTATACTTCGCTGACGGCCTTAACCGATTCCACCGTGCCGAAAACGGCTCCCTTTTCAAAGGAATCTCCCGGTTGGGGAAGTTCGACATATACTATCTCACCCAGCTGGTCCTGCGCATAATCGCTGATCCCTATCCTAAGGTTGTCTTCCTGTCTGCTCACCCATTCATGGTCTTCCGTATAAAAAAGATCGACAGGTATTTTAATCTCACTTATCTCTTTCATGAATCTCCTCCTTGAAAATTATTTTCCAAAATCGGTAAAAAAAACGCTGTAAATGCTTGGCGATCTTACCTGAACCCCTTTAACGGGACCCTTGCCGTCCTGTCAGGCCTTATGTCTTCGACTATCGTGACTTCAATGGATCTCCGGGGGTCCTTCAGTATGATTCTGTCGCCGTAGTTAAGCCTTTTTCCTACCTTTACAAAACCGCAGCTCAATCCCCTTGCCTTGAACCCGTCGGGCCTGCCGGGGCTGGCAATGCCGAATACTTTTCCCTCATGGCGGCCGATGGACATATCGGTTACGCATGTCAGCACTTTGCCTATCTCGGTTCCGTCAAGCTCTGATACAACCGCATTGTGAGTGTCGATTTTTTTTAAATTGTCCCCCAGAAAGGCCATGGTATGTTCCGCTTCAGTTTCCACCCTGAGTGCCGAAGCGCCTATGAAGTCCTTAGTAAAAGCGTCTCTTTTTTCATTATAGGGAAGGGCGAAGACCCAGGGATGGTTAAGGTATAACCAACCCCCTATGTCCTGATGCGACAGCGGCAGAAGGGCACCCGCCCTGAGTGAGTCTCTTGATGCAAGGCCGCATGGGCACAGGCCGAAGCCATTTCCCGCCTCAATTATCTGTTTCCATAAATCCGTGAGATATCGGGCCCGGACAAAGATCTCAAATCCGAATTCCCCGGTGTATCCTGAACGGGAAAGCAGAAAAGGAATCCCGTCCTTTGATATTATCTCGTTTGATGAGGAAGAGACCTTGTCAAAATGTCCTTTGAAAGAAAAATAGGGCATCCGGGAAAATATTTTCCCGGGGTCCTTGACTATCCTTGAAATGATTTTGAGAGACTCGGGGCCCTGGATATCAACCTTTCCCAGTTTGCCCGTAAGATCAACTATTTCAGGGTTAAGGTTCCCCCTGTTAGCGGTCAGGTGGCTGAATATTTCTCCTGCCATTCCGGAGTTGACCACTGTCAGGTATTCATTCGCGCTTACCTGGTATACGATGGCATCGTCAATACATTCCCCCCGGCTGTTTAAAAATGCCCCGTATACGATTCTGCCGTTTTCAAGGGGATCTGAGTTCCCTCTAAGACAGAAGGAGAGGTCTCTTGTAAAACATCTCTGGAGCAGGTCGCGGGAGTCAGGTCCGGTCAGGCTTATTACCGCCATATGGCTTGTATCGAACAGGCCCGCATTTCTGATAACTGCCATGTGTTCATCTTTTACACCGCTGTACCAGAGGGGCATTTCATATCGGCCGAATTCAACCAGCCTTGCCCCTGCTGATTTATGCCATTCATACAAAGGCGTTTTTTGCAATTGTTCAGACATTTAGATCTCCGGTAAAATAATTGATCAAAAAGGTTATGAGAGTCTTTATTCCAATAAGGGGTTTTTATCGTTAAAATAATAAGTTGCTTATAAAACGTGCCTGTTTAAAAGATATAGGGAATCTTAAGATTGTAGTTTTTGTAAACGACAAAGCTTTCAACGGATTGAATTCCTTTAACCTTGGATACCTCATCCGTATAAAATTCCAGTAGCCCGAAGTTTTCTTTAAGCATTATAATGGCAATCAGGTCGTAACGGCCGGTAACCACGCTGACCGATGCCACCCCTTTAAGCCTGCTGAATTCTTTGCCTTTTTTTACCAGATCCATGGATTGGAGCTTGATGCCGATTATGACCATGCTGTGGCCGGGTAGTTTTTCAGGGTCTGAGAGCCCGCAGATTTCCAGCACCTCATTTTCCGTAAGTTTGGTCACCCTTGAGCGAACGGTGTTTTCGGACAGATTGAGGCTGTCGGCTATCTCCTTGAAAGATTTGCGGCCGTCGCGAAGGTGCTTGATGATTTCCATGTTCGTCTTGTCTATTTTCATCGGTCCACCGTTTTTGTGTGCTATGGAAATTGGAATCTGGACAAACTTGAATTCAAATTATGGTGAACTGAAGAATATGTCAAGTAATTAATCTAATATTTAGCATATGCTAAATAATATGATAAATAACTGTTGAATATGTAAATCGATCATGCTATCTAAAGTGAAAGAAACGCCAGGATATGGCATCAATCGGATGAAGAGGCTTTTTGGGCCGGAATACAGGCCGTAGCTCTAATTTTACTGACAAGGGCCTGAAGAGTAAGGTCCTGGGAAAGGGGATGATTTCCATGGGGAAAAGGATCGCTGTTATAGGCGCCGGTCCCGGGGGGTATGTGGCGGCAATTAATGCGGCTCGACTCGGAGGTGATATAACCTTAATCGAAAGAGAAAATGCGGGAGGAACCTGTTTGAACTGGGGATGTATCCCTTCCAAGATATTGAAGACGACTTCAGATCTTGTTGATCGGCTTCACAGGGCGTCGGAATTTGGAATAGAGACATCCGGGGATTTCAGCGTTGACATGGATTCCCTTATGGCAAGGAAAGACAATGTAATAAAAAGTCAAGTCAGGTCCCTTGAAAATCTTTTCAAGACAAAAAATATCCGCTATCTGAAGGGGAAAAGCAGGATCAAGGCAGAGGGGCTGCTGGAGGTCGAATATGATGACGGTACCCTCAAAGAACTCGGCTGGGACTCATTGATTCTGGCACCAGGTTCGGCTCCTCTGCCGATGCCTGAAATCCCTTTTGACGGAACCCGTATCCTGTCAAGCGATCATGCGCTTGAACTGAGGAGTGTGCCTTCCTCTCTGCTCGTGGTAGGCGGAGGCGTTATAGGGTGCGAATTCGCCAGTATCTATTCATCGCTCGGCGCAAGGGTGACAATAGTTGAAGCAATGGACAGGATTCTGCCTTTGCCCTCGGTTGATGAGGCATGCTCAAAGGTTATCCAGAGGGAGATGAAGAAGAAAAAAATATCATACTATCTTGAACATATTGTTCAAGTTGCAGGACCATCGGCCGAAACCGTGGAAGTCGAGGTTCTCCCTTTTAAAAGGCAAAAGGCAAAAGGCCGGGAACCTGTTAGTCTCAGGTTTGAAAAAATCCTTGTATGTATCGGCAGGGGACCTGCGACAGATGGGCTCGGACTGGAAAGACTCGGCATTGAGGTCGATGAAAAGGGATGGGTCAAATCAGATGCCTTTATGGAGACAAGCTTTCCGGGTGTTTTCGCCATCGGCGACGTATTGGGGCCGGAGAAGATTATGCTGGCCCACTGCGCGTCCGCCGAGGCACTGGTGGCCTCTGAAAACGCTATGGGGGGCAGAAAGAAAATGGACTACTCCGGAATCCCCGGCGCCATATTCACGACACCCGAGATCGCAAACGTGGGGCTCACGGATCGGCAGGCATCAGAGAAAGGTTATGACGCCTCTTCTGAAACCGTGCTGTTCAGAGTGCTTGGAAAGGCTCAGGCAATGGGAGATATCGCAGGGCAGGCCAAAGTGATCTGGGACAGGGGGACAGGAAAGATACTTGGCGTTCATCTGATCGGCCCCCATGCGACGGATCTTATCGGAGAGGCGTGTCTTGCCGTCAAAAGCGGCTGCACCATGGAGGATCTTGCCGCTACCGTGCACGCCCATCCGACTCTGTGTGAAATCATGACCGAGGTTGCACAAAAGGCCCTTGGAAGGGCCGTACATGGATAAAATTGGTATCAGAAATCCTGCTCGACCTTTAGCTCATCAAACAGGCCGTCCGTCGATAGATACCTTTCGCCTGTATCATAAAAGATGCAGACTATGGTCCTGCCCTTGAATTCATCTCTCCCGGCCAGCTGCCCTGCGACCCATGCGGCTGCGCCGGATGAAGGGCCGAGCAAAAGGCCTTCTTTTGCGGCTATCTTCCGTGTCCACTCAAAGGCGATATCGTCTTCCACCGTAAGAAGTTCGTCGATCAGATGACTTGATCTCTTGAAATTATCGGTCACAAACCCCGGGCCTATGCCGATTATCTTATGTTTGCCTTGAGGCCCGCCTGAATAAACAGGGCTTGAAGCCGGTTCAAAACCTATGATGTTTATCTTACTGTTTTTCCCCTTAAAATACCTTGCAAGCCCGTCAAAGGTGCCTGATGTGCCAAGGCCGATTACAACCGCGTCAATGTTTCCGCCGGTCTGATCCCATATCTCCGGGCCTGTGGTTTCCTCATGGGCCATGCCGTTTGCCGGATTGGCATGCTGGTTCAGGAAATAGGTCGTTTCCCGGTTTTTATCGCAATAGGCCATGGCCCTTTTTCTTGCACCTTTTGTGTGTTCAATGCCGGGAGTTACTACTACCTTTGCCCCGTATGCGCAGAGAATCTTCTGCCTTTCAACGCTGCACAGTTCGCTCATGAAAAGCCGGACCCTGAACCCCATGACCGCACCAAGGCTTGCAATGGCAATGCCGGTATTTCCGCTTGTTGCCTCCACCACCTCTGTGTGGGTGCTTATTTTTCCATCTTCAAGCGCCCTGTTGATCATGCTGAGTACGGCACGATCCTTTATGGACATGGGGTTTAGGTTTTCCATTTTTGCAAGAATCCTGGATTCCGGTTTTTCATATAGTCGGCCAAGTTCAAGAAGCGGGGTCTTTCCCACAAGATCGGTCAGGTCTTTTGCAATAGTCATGGAGGTTATCCTTCCTGTTTTAATCCTTCTGAAATCATGTTAAGCACATAGTCGACATCTGCCTCTGTGTGGGCCGCGTTGAGCTGAAATCTCAAGGTCTCATCACCCTTCGGCACAACGGGAAAAGTGAGGCCGACAACGAGAATTCCCCTGCCAAAGAGAAACCTGACCATGCTGTGCGCCTTATCCGTATCCCTGACAAGCACCGGGACAACCGGATGAGGCCCCGGGATGGATTCAAGGCCCAGCCCTTCGATTCCACTGCGAAATTGTGCGATCCGTTCCCTGAGATGTCGCAAAAGCCCTGCTCCTTCGGCACTGTCGCATATGTCTATAGCCTTTACGGCAGCGGCGCAATCAGCGACACCAAGGGGGTTGGTATAGATATATGTGTCCGCCTTCTGTCTGACCGCTTCCGTCACGCTCTCGCTTGCCGCTATAAAACCGCCGTTTACCCCGAAAGCCTTTCCGAAGGTTCCTATTATCACGTCGGGGCTGGCACCGGAATATTCAGCCGTGCCCCTTCCGGTTTTTCCGTATGCGCCTATGCCGTGTGAGTCGTCGACTACCGTTATTACGCCGTCTTTGAATTTATCGTCAAAGCGACCGGCTATCTCCCGTATCTGATCTATCGGCGCATAGTCCCCGCGCATGCTGAATATGCCGTCAAAGATGACTATCACCCTTTCTGTCTCCTTTGGTATCTGAGACAGGCATTGCTCAAGGGACTGCATGTTGTTGTGCTCATAGATCTTTTTGTTTGCGCTAGGGATGTTTGCGATCCTCATCGCCCTTATAATACTGTTGTGATTGAGCTGGTCGCCTACCCAGAAGGTTTTTTTGTTGGAAATAGCCAGGGCCAGTCCGCAGTTTGAGGTGTAAGCGGAATTAAAGATCTTTGCGAAGGGTTTTTTGACAAACCGGGCTATCCTTTTTTCCAGGGCGATATGGGTTTCGAACGTCCCGTCGATGAACCTGACCGCTCCGGGACCCACCCCGAATTTCTTTGTCGCGAGATCGGCGGCTTGCTCAAGGTCCTCATGGTTTGAAAGAGAAAGGTAGCTGTTCGAATTCATTCTTATAAAATGACCGTCAACCCCCTCTAGTCTGTACCTGGGGCCTTTTTCACCGCTTGGAGGGATGTAGTCCGTAATGATCCTTTCAGGGGGCTTGGCACGGCCTTCCTGTTTAAGGGCTTCAACTTCTCTATTTAATGCTGTATCCAGCTTTTCAAGACTCATGTGAATCTTCTCCTTTCTCAATCTCTAAGCCCAGTTGAGTATGACTTTGCCTGAATTACCCGATCTCATGACTTCAAACCCGTCTCTGAATTCAGTGTATGGGAAATGATGCGTAATAACAGGTGATATATCCAGCCCGGTCTGGATCATGGAGGTCATCTTGTACCAGGTTTCATACATCTCCCTGCCGTAGATACCCTTTATGGTGATTCCGTTGAAAACTACCAGGTCCCAGTTGATGGGGGTGTTATCGGGCATAAGCCCCAGCATGGCGATCTTTCCCCCGTGACACATGTTTTCAAGCATGGAGGTGAGGGCCGCGGGGTTACCCGACATCTCGAGGCCTACATCGAACCCCTCTTTCATGCAGAGCCGTTTCTGTGCATCTTCTATCTTGTCCTGAATCACGTTTATGGCGAGGGTCGCTCCCATTTTTTTTGCCAGATCAAGACGGTAATCATTTATGTCGGTAACCACCACATATCTGGCTCCTGCATGCCTTGCAATGGCTGTAGCCATACATCCGATGGGGCCTGCACCGGTAATCAGTACGTCTTCTCCCAGAAGATCGAATGAAAGGGCCGTGTGAGTGGCATTTCCCAGTGGGTCGAAACATGAGATGATATCAGTGGGTATCTTAGGGTCGCAGTACCACACATTGGTAACCGGAATCGAGAGATATTCGGCAAAGGCACCGGGCCTGTTGACTCCCACACCGCTTGTGTTCATGCACAGGTGCCTGCGGCCTGCAAGGCAGTTTCTGCAGCGGCCGCAGACAACATGTCCCTCGCCCGATACAAGATCGCCGGGTTTGAAATCGTGAACATTTGCTCCGATCTCAGCGATGTGTCCCACGAATTCGTGCCCTGTCTGCATTGGAACCGGGATTGTCCTTTTTGCCCAGTCATCCCAGTTGTATATATGGACATCGGTTCCGCATATAGCGGTCTTTTCTATTTTTATTAGTACATCGTTTATGCCGACATCCGGAACCGGTACCTCTTCAAGCCAGAGGCCGGGCTCAGGTTTTGCTTTTACAAGCGCTTTCATCTTGTTCATATTTTTTCTTAATCCTTTTAAAATTTATTTGAACCTAGCCTCTTCCTTTTGGTGGGGTCAGACTCAAGCTGTTTTTTTACTCTTCCAGAACCAGCCTGACCGGAAGAGGGGTCTCAGGCAGCTTCATCCATTTGTCCATGGCGTCCAGAATAATGAATGTTTCGGTCCGGTTGATGCCCTCTATCCGTGAAAGGTCTTCGATCAGGAACTTGTTCAGATCGTTTCTTGATTCCAGAAATACCTCCACAAGGAGATCGTACTTGCCGCTTACATTGCAGACGGAAACCACTCCATCAAGATTTGAAATGGATTTCATGGTCCTGGCATGTGTTCGTTTCTCAAGCTCCATGCCCACGACTGCTGCAATACCGTTTTTAAAGCAAAAGGGATTGATGGATGCGGTTATCTTGAGCAACCCCCTGTTCATAAGCTTGTTCATGCGGAACCGCACCGTGCCGTCTGAGACCTTAAGCTCATCGGCAATATCTTTGCTTGACGCCTTGCCGTCTTCCTGAAGTTTGAAAATGATTTTTCTATCGATATCATCCAGTTCGTCGATCTTGTTTTTCATCTTTTTCCCCCTTTTGGACCTACGAGTTGGAGATTAAGTCTTTCCCCAGAGACAAAATAATAAAGCAGCGGTTCAGAATCCGTACTGCAAGAAAGAGCTGAAACACCCCCCCCTTATGCCGTCAAAGGCAATCGAGGTTTTAAGGCAATATCGCAGATATTTAAATGATTAAAATTTGCTATGTCAACAAAAAATGTGAATTTAATTTGGATTATCATAATATATGTTTAAAATATTGCTTGACGAGAAAAAAGACAACATGTAGATAATGAATGCGCTATTAAGAAAGTGTCAATTTCTTGTCCCATAAAATCATGGACTTTTTGGTTCCAAAAGAGATAGCTTTGGGCGCAACGTTAAAAAAGAGAGCCTTTTTGGTTCCTCTTTCGATTTTTGATTTTGGAGGTAAATTATGAAAATAGTATTAATTCTTTCTGATTCTTTCAGATATGACCACATCGGATCGCTGGGGCTTCAACAGATTGATACCCCTGAAGTGGATGAACTTATAAGGGATTCCGTATTTTTTAAAAAATGTTACGCAGGCAGTTTTCCGACGGTGCCGCAGCGATACGACATGCTGACAGGAAAACTCGGGTTTCCTTTCAGGGGTTGGGAAAAGCTCACGGAGAAAGACATAACGATTTCGGAAATCCTTCTTGATAACGGTTATGTCACCCAGTTGATTACCGACAGCAATGAAATACTGAGGCATGAACAGAACTACAACAGGGGCTATTTAGGGCACCACCTGGAGCGAGGGCAGGAGAGGGATATCTATTTTACCAAGATGAACGAAGCGCTTCCCTACACCATACCTGAGGAGAAGGCGCGTCACAGCTTCTATTTCGGGGACCACACCCAGGCGGATCTTACCAGATGGGTAAACAGCCACTGGCTGTGGGAGGAGGACAGATTCCCGCCAAGGCTCGCCAAGATGGCCAGCAAATGGATTGAAATGAACTATAAGGCGGAAAATTTGCTTCTTCATCTTGATTTTTTCGATCCTCACGAACCATGGGACCCGCCGGATTATTATGTGGAAAAATATGACCCCGACTACAAGGGAATCCCGATGACAATGCCCAATTACGGCCTTGCAGATGTGTTCACGGATGAGGAGTTGCACAACATGCATGCCAGGTACAAGGGCGAAGTCGAGATGGTCTCCAAGTGGATCGGCTTTGTGATCAGAAAAATGAAGGATGTGGGTATCTATGACGAGAGCATGATAATCTTTACCAGTGACCACGGTATTCTTCTGGGAGAACATAACAGGACCGGAAAGCTAAATATAACAAAGACCGATACGAGAGGACAGTGGCCTCTTTTTGAAGATGTGATCCATGTGCCGCTTGTCATAAAGATGCCGGGTCAGCAGTACAAGGGCAAAGAGATAGATGAGCTGGTTCAGCCGGTGGACTTCGTTCCCACCATTCTGGATCTGGCAGGGATTGATACCGAGAAGCCCTTGCCGGGCAAGGCACCTGTCCCTCTAAGAGAGATAGCGGCGGAACTTAAGGGAATAATGCTTGGAAGGGAACAGGGGCTCAATCCCCTGGATGGGAAATCCCTGGTTCCACTGATGAAGGGGGAGGGTGAATGGGAAAGGGAATATGTCTTTTCTTCCCAGAGGTTCGGATATGTGAATGATAATTTTTCCTTCTCCCTGACTCCTGAAAAAGATTCCACAATGTTCTGGATAACGGTTACGGGAAAGGATCATGTCCTTCTTGTTGGAGGTCGGGAGGAAGATTCCCCCGAGCTTTATGACATGGAAAAGGATCCGGCACAGGAGAATAATATATTTTTGAACAACAGGGAAAAGGCCCTTGAAATGAATGAAGCTCTCTGCAACTATCTTGAATCGCTTTCTGCCGACAAGGATAAAATCAGCGCACTGAGAGAAAAAATGAAATCCTATCTTTAAACCACGTATTCCGCCTCAATCGGCCGAGACCTGAAAAGGCGGGGACATTTCTTGGAATGCAGGCGGAAAATTATAGGCGCTTTTTGCTGTTACCTATACCGGATAAAGGGGGATCGCCCGTGCGATTCTATTTGGAAACATACAAACCTGTAAGGAGGAAATCAGAATGAGATTTGGAAGATTACTCGTTGTGGCATTGGCATTTGTGCTTGTCGTTTCAGGCCTTGCAATGGCCGGTTCGACGCTTGATGCAGTCAAAGAAAAAGGTTTTGTTCAGGTAGGGGTAAGCGAGGGGCTCGCAGGTTTCGCAATGCCCGATGAGAAAGGCGTGTGGCGCGGACTTGATGTGGAAACCGGCAGGGCTATCGCCTGTGCGGTTTTCGGCTCTCCTGACAAGATAAAGTTCGTACCGCTTACCTCCACTGCGCGTTTTACCGCTCTTCAGGCGGGCGAGGTTGATGTCCTGTGCAGAAATGTGACAACGACTCTCAGCAGGGATACTGCCGTGGGCATGGATTTTGCGCATGTAAATTTTTATGACGGCCAGGGTTTCATGGTACCTAAAAAACTCGGTCTCAAAAGCGCAAAGGAACTTGACGGGGCATCTATCTGTGTACTGCCCGGATCTACGACAGAGCTTAACCTGGCCGATTATTTCAGACAGAACGGCATCAAGTACAATCCTGTGGTAATCCGAAACCAGTCCGCTCTTCAGGAGGCTTTTTACGGCGGCAGGTGCGACTGCATAACATCTGATTCGTCGCAGCTTGCAGGGATGAGGGTGGTTGCCCCCGATCCAAGTAAATATGAGGTCCTTCCCGAGATTATCTCAAAGGAACCCCTGGCCCCCTGTGTTCGACACGGAGACAATCAGTGGAAAGACGTTGTAAACTGGTCGGTGCAGGCACTCATACAGGCCGAGGAATTGGGGATTACCTCCAAAAACGTGGATGAAATGCTCAAGAGCAAGGATCCCAGGGTGAAACGTTTTCTCGGCAGCAGCGAAGGTATTGCAAAGGCACTTGGGCTTGAAAAGAACTGGGCATATAACATAGTAAAGAATGTGGGCAACTACGGCGAGATTTTTGAGAGAAACGTAGGTAAAAATACACCTCTGGGTCTGGAAAGAGGATTGAACGACCTTTGGACAAAGGGCGGTTTGATGTATACTCCACCCTTCAGGTAGAAACAAATGAGGGTGCTCGGTTCCGGCACCCTCATTAAATGATTTGCTAAGAAAATAGTGCTTTATACTATTTTGATCCCCCTTTTATTTTCTTGAATCGAAGTCAAATGTAATAAGACAGATTAAAGGGTCTCTTTAATGCGAGGTTGTGGTGAATTCTTCTCTTACAGCATCCCAATCCACAGATGTGAGCTTCTGGAATGACCCCAGAAAAAGGTCTTTGATATATCAGGTCGTAACCCTTGCGCTGGTAGGGCTTGCCGGGTATATAATCTTCAGCAATACCAGGGCCAATCTTGAAAGGCAGTCCATAGCTACGGGGTTTGCATTTCTTAAGGAGTCGTGTAGCTTTGAGATAGGCGAGTCCCTTATATCCTATTCTGCAGCAAGCAGTTATTTAAGTGCCCTGCTTGTGGGTGTATTAAACACCCTGAAGGTTTCTTTCGTAGGTATATTTCTGGCTTTGATCCTGGGCACCGTGGTCGGAATCGCAAGGCTGTCTAGCAACTGGCTTGTTGCAAAAATTGCAGGCGCATATATCGAAGTAATGCAGAACATACCGGCACTGCTGCAGCTTTTTTTCTGGTATGCCATCTTTTATCAAAACCTTCCCTCGCCCCGCAAGGCACTCAGCCCCATTGACGGGGTTTACCTGTGCAACAGGGGTGTGTATTTTGCCGTGCCTACGTCTCACCCTGCTTATCTCTATATGGGCATTGCCTTTGGATTGGCTCTAATACTTTGCATGCTGCTATACAGGTGGTCGAAGCAGAGGAAGGATAAAACGGGAAAGGATTTTCCTTTGCTGAAGGTCTCTTTTGCTGTGATTATAGGCCTTCCCTTCCTTGTATGGGTTGCCTTCGGGGCCCCGCATGAAATGGATATGCCAGCACTGAGGGGTTTCAATTTCAAGGGAGGCATCAATATAAGTCCTGAATTCACGGCCCTTCTGCTTGGCCTTGTCATGTACACGGGGGCTTTCATAGCGGAGGTTGTCAGGTCAGGCATAGAATCCGTAAGCAAGGGACAGAAGGAGGCCGCTAAGTCCCTGGGACTTAAGAAAAGCAAGGTATTGAATCTCGTTGTCCTGCCTCAGGCCCTGAGGGTGATAATCCCGCCTGTAACGAGCCAGATGCTTAATCTCACGAAAAACAGCTCCCTTGCGGTGGGAATCGGTTACCCCGATTTTTTTTCCATAGCCAATACAACGATAAACCAGACAGGGCAGGCAATCGAGGGGGTTATCCTCATAATGCTGGTTTATCTGATATTCAGCCTTTCCACCTCGGTATTTATGAACTGGTATAATAAAAAGTCTCAACTCGTTGAACGGTAATAATGATTATGAATGAAGAGTCGGCAGCCAGGATTTCAGCACAGATAAGGCCACCGGTTACGAGAGTGGGTGTAATCGGCTGGGTCAGGAAAAATCTTTTTAACAGCTGGTTCAATTCAATACTGTCCCTGATTGCCTTGTATGTCCTATGGAAAACGGTCCCGCCATTTTTCAGGTGGGCGTTTATCGACAGCCTATGGTTTTCCACATCCGACGCATGCAAGGCATGTGACGGCGCGTGCTGGTCCGTTGTTACAAAGAATATCCGCTTCATAATGTTCGGGTTTTATCCGCATGAACTTCAGTGGAGGCCCCTTTCCGCGATAGTGGTGCTGTTCGGGCTTCTTGCCTTTACCTGGAACAGGAACAACTGGAAGAAGCCGCTTGCTGTTTCCTGGATAGTGGGCGTTATCGTAATGGCGGTATTAATGAGAGGCGGAGTACTAGGGCTCGAAGTCGTTGAGAGTTCGGAGTGGGGAGGATTTCCCCTGACTGTCATGCTGTCGATAGTCGCCATGGTGGCCGCCTATCCGCTGGGTGTTCTGCTCGCCCTTGGAAGAAGATCCGATATGTCTTTTATAAGGGCCGTATGCGTTGTTTACATAGAGGCGATAAGAGGTGTGCCTCTTATAACGCTCCTTTTTATGTCCGCCATGATGTTCCCCTTGTTCATGCCGGAGGGTTTTACGGTAAACAAGCTGATACGCGCTCAGGCAGCCCTTATAATGTTTACCTCCGCCTATATTGCCGAGGTTGTAAGGGGCGGACTTCAGGGGATGTCCCGCGGTCAGTATGAAGCGGCACAATCCCTCGGGCTCAATTATTACCAGATGATGCGTCTTGTTATCCTGCCGCAGGCGCTGAAGATTGTTATCCCTCCGACTGTCAGTATCCTCATAGTGGCTTTCAAGGATACGTCGTTGCTGGTAATTATCGCCGTTTATGACATACTCAAGTCAACCGAGGCGGTTCTTTCGATTCCCGAATGGATGGGTTTCAGTTCCGAGGCATACCTGTTTCTGGCTATAATATATTTCCTATGCTGTTTTGCAATGTCGGAGTACAGCAGGAAATTGGAACGCGAATTGGGCGAAGGTCGCTGAAAAACAGCCATTGAGCCTTTATTATAACAATCAAAAGCACCGAGAGAAAGTCATGGATCAGAAAATCGATAAAAAGGTGGTTGAACAGGAAAATCTTCAAGAGGAAATCATAGAGATCAGTGAGGTCCATAAGTGGTATGGTGATTTCCATGTCCTGAAGGATATAACCCTTACTGTTCGAAAGGGTGAAAGAATTATCATTTGCGGACCGTCCGGTTCGGGAAAATCAACCCTTATCAGATGCATAAACAGGCTGGAAGAGCATCAGAAGGGAACAATAAAGGTAGACGGTATCGAGCTTACAAACAATATCAAAAATATTGAAAGGGTTCGCGCCGAGGTAGGAATGGTTTTTCAGCACTTCAATCTTTTCCCTCACCTTACGATCCTTGACAATCTCACTCTCGGACCTGTGTGGGTAAGAAAGGTCCCGAGAAAAGAGGCTGAGGAAACCGCCATGTTTTATCTGGAAAAGGTCAAGATCGCAGATCAGGCAAAGAAGTACCCGGGCCAGCTTTCAGGAGGACAGCAGCAGAGAGTAGCCATAGCAAGGAGCCTGTGCATGAAACCGAAGGTGATGCTGTTTGATGAGCCCACATCAGCGCTTGATCCTGAAATGATAAAGGAGGTGCTTGAAGTGATGATCGATCTTGCAGAAGAAGGCATGACCATGCTGGTGGTTTCCCATGAAATGGGTTTTGCCAGAAAGGCCGCTCACAGAGTCCTTTTTATGGACTGGGGGCAGATACTTGAGCAGAATACCCCTGAGCAGTTTTTTTCAAATCCCCGCCACGAAAGGTCTCAGCTTTTTCTGGACCAGATCCTTCATTAGCGGGCTTGTCGTGGAATTTTTCCGGGGCTGTTTGCAAGGTAAACCCCTGTGGTAACAAAGAGGCCGCCTATGATAAGAGAAGGCGTGACCGGTTCCGCCAGGATGAGAAATGCGAGCAGTATCGCGGAGACAGGTACGAAATTGATGAACTGGCTCGCCTTCATCGCGCCTATCTTTTTTATCCCTTCATAATACCAGACAAACGCAACCACAGTGCCGAAAATGCCCAGATAAAATATGCTTACCCAGGATGCAAGGGAAAAATGCGTCAGGTCCCTAAGAAGCCCTTCTGAGCAGGCAGGTAAGAAAAGAGCCACACCCCCTATGACGGCTGCATATGACACGGTCAAAAGAGGTGATAACTCTCTCATCGCACTTTTCCCCAGCAGGGTATATGCAACCCAGCTGGCAACACAACCGATGATGAATCCCTCTCCAAGTCCCAGACCTGTATCGAAAATTTCAAGTATTCTCCCCCTGGAGATAACAGTAACAGCCCCGGTCAGGGAGAGTATTACCCCTGTTAGTTTTCTGGGTGTAAATTTTTCCTTGAAAAGAAGGGCTGAAAACAGGGCTATGAAGACGGGATTAATCGCAACAATTAAGGCAGCCCTGCCTGCATCGATAATCTTCAACCCCTTGAAGAAAAACGTATTGTAAAGAAAGACCCCTGTCATTCCCAGTAAGAAAACAATGAAGAACTGTTTCGCTGAAAGAAGAGGCAGCCGACCTTCCACTTTCCATGTAATAAGAAGGAGAAATGCGGCGGCAACTGTAAATCGCAGGAAAGCGGCGGAAAAGGGACCCATGTCCCTTGTTACGATCCTTCCCGCTATGAAGGTGCCTCCCCAGAAAAGGGCCGTCAAGAACAGTTTGAAGTAGATAAGTATGTCGGATTTGTTTTTCAATTATTTTAACCGGTGGCCAAAAGGCGGGTTCAGTCCCATAAAAGAGGGAGGATTTCAGTTGGTTGTTGCGATTTCCAACCGCTGACTTATGAGATCGGTACGAACATGCGGGTAGTATCGAATCAGAGCATGACGCCCATCTGCCAGGGTACAAATTCATCGTCTCCGTAGCCGTAGATCTCGCTCCTGGTCTTTTTGCCTGAAGCGGTTGCCAGTATCTCTTCAAAGATCTTCCGGCCCATTTCTTTGAGAGAAGAAACTCCGTCTGCGATGACTCCACAGTTTACGTCCATGTCATCGGACATCTTTTCGTACATTTCGGTGTTGGAGGCCAGTTTGATTACGGGTGATGGTTTGCATCCCACAGTTGAACCCCTGCCGGTAGTAAAGCATATGATATTAGCCCCTCCGGCCACCATCGCCGTTATCGAGGGAAGATCGTATGCCGGGGTATCCATAAAAACGAAACCGCTTTCCCTGACCTGTTCCGCGTAATCGTATACCGCGTTAAGGGTCGTGGTTCCGCCCTTGGCAACGGCACCGAGTGATTTTTCGGCAATGGTAGTAAGGCCTCCCGCCTTGTTGCCGGGGGTGGGGTTGTTGTCTATCTCATAACCGTTTCTGGATGTATAGTCCTCCCACCACTCAATTTTTTTAATAAGCCTTGCAGCTGTGTTTTCATCCCCGGTCCGGGCCAGGAGTATCTGCTCCGCACCGTATATTTCGGTGGTTTCGCTCAGGATGGCTGTGCCGCCCTGGTTTACCAGCATATCCATGGCATACCCCAGGGCGGGATTGGCAGTAATGCCCGAATATGCATCGGAGCCCCCGCACTCCAGACCTGCAACCAGACGTGATGCGGGCACGGGCGTGCGTTCCACCTTGTCGGCAAGCGGCAGCATGCCCTTGACTATGCTGATGCCTTTTTCTACAGCCGCTTTGGTCCCTCCAATTTCCTGGATTCCCAGGGTCCTGAACATGGGGCCATCTGATAGTCCCCATTTGTTGAGAAAACGGTCTATCTGGTTTGTCTCGCATCCCAGCCCTACGAGGAGCGCCCCTGCAAAGTTGGGATGGGTTATAAAACCACCCAGGCAGCGCAGAAAGGCCTCCATCGATTCACCTTCCGAAGCCATGGCGCATCCGCCGCTGTGTACAAGCGGTACGATTCCGTCCACGTTTGGAAAGGCTTTTAGAGCGTCACCCCCAAAGGCTTCAGCGATATATCTTGCCACTGTTGATGAACATCCCACCATAGGGAGGATGCCGATGTAATTTCGTGTGGCAATGTCACCATTGCTTCTAACTATTCCCTGAAAGTATCTGCGTTTATCCTCAGGAAGGGCAGGGGGGGCGGCTGAACTGCCGGTGGCCGGGCTTTTGCTCTTATAATGTACCATCTTGAGATTTTGGCTGTGCACATGTTCGCCTTCCTCAATGGGTCTTGAGGCGATGCCGATTGTATGTCCATATTTGAGGATAGGCTCTCCTGCGGGAATTTTGCAGACAGACACCTTGTGCCCCGACGGCACAGGGGTCTTTGTAATTATCGAATTTTGGGATATCAGACTCCCCTCGGTTAAATCCCTGAGAGCGATTATGACGTTGTCCTTCGGGTCGAGAAGAAGCGTATTTCTTTTATTTTCTACCATTTTTCAGTAATCCCTTTTTGGATGTGGAGACCGGATAGTCGATTCGTATAGTGGCCGTACTTTTTCGATCAGCAAAGATTATGAGGCATAGGGCACCAGGTTTTATTAGAATGCGATATCAGTTATGTCTTCCGGATGTCGCCTTATATTTGTTGAAGTTCAACCGGATTGGTGAGAGTGCCGATTCCTTCAACCGTTACCTCAACCGTGTCTCCAGGCATGAGAAAGACAGGAGGTTTTCGCGTGAATCCGACCCCGCTGGGAGTACCTGTAAGGATAACAGTGCCTGGGAGCAGGGTCATGCCTGTTGAAAGGAAAGAGACCAGTCGGGCGACCGAAAAGATCATGTCCGATGTGTTGGCATCCTGCATCATTTCACCGTTTAGCTTGCAGAAAAGACGGAGTGCCTGCGGGTCCTTGATCTCATCGGAAGTAACCAGTTCCGGGCCGAGCGGACAGAATGTGTCAAAGCTTTTTCCCCTGACCCACTGGTTGGCGTTTCGTTTTCCCTGCCAGCGTCTCGCGGATATATCATTTGCAGCCGTATAGCCGAGAACGTAGTCCAATGCCTCAGTTTCGTCTACGTCCTTTGCGGCTTTACCGATAACAACCGCCAGTTCGACCTCGTAGTCTACTTCCGGGGGACTCATGCACGAAGGATGGAGAACTATAGGATCCCCGGGGTTGGTTGCAGCGGAAGGGTTTTTCATGAAAAGCACGGGATATTTAGGGGGTTCCATTCCTGTCTCTTCGGCATGTCGGTGATAATTTAGACCAATTCCGATAATTGCAGTGGGTACGACAGGTGAAAGCAGCTTGTTGCACTTTGCTGCTTTACCTGTTTCCCTGAAACCTGAAAAAAGATCTCCCTTCAGGATGAAAGCCTCATCGGCCCTGTATTTAGTCCCGTATTGCTCCTGGCCATTTTCAGATATAAATCTTATTATTTTCATCAATCATCCTTTCGCCTTAAATGTGCGGAATTTTTATCTGTAACAATTTGATAAAACGATATTCAGTTTTAATGCCCATGACTTATGAAGTTCATAAGCGACAGGCGATCTTTTATCTACTGGCTTATAAAGCCCGGGAGATCCTCATCCTCCTTTTTCTCATAACCAGGAATTCAAAACGCTCCGAGACGAAATATTCCTCCGAGTAGAGGATGGGGTTTCTGTTACTGTCCATATCGGTCTGCTGAAGGCACATCAACAGATCACCCTGCTTTATCCCGAGAGACTCGGCAAGTGTCTTATCAGCCTTTACAGGTTTGAGCCTGAGCATGCTTGTACCCAGCTCAAATCCGAGTCTTTGTTCAAGCATACCGTAGAGGGATTCTTCCTCCAAGTAGGCTTTTTCCTGGCGCTCGGGTATTAACCCTTTGCGCAGGAAGTCTTCGGTATAGGCTACGGGGGCGCCGTTAGCCGTTCGGATCCGCTTGATAACAAACAGGGTTTCGCCGGGTTCGGCGCTGAGCCTTTTGGCGATCTTTTTGTCGGCTGGTATCTCCTCAATCCTTGTATCAAGGGAACCGGGCACCATACCCTTGCCCTTTATCATCTCTGATACGCCCTCGTTAAGATCCAGGGTGCTGTGAATCGGATAATTGCCTTGTGTTACAAAGGTCCCGATTCCCTGTTTCCTGATTACCACATCTTCTTCCTCAAGCGCCCTCATCGCCTCCCGGAGAGTGCCTCTGCTTACACCGAGCTTGGTGCAGAGATCACTTTCAGAAGGGAGCATATCGCCTTTCTCGAGTTTTTTATCGGTGATAAAACGGTAAATCTCCTCTTTTACCAAAAGGTATAGCAACGGCTGTTTGACCCTCTTTATCATTTCCATTTTTTCACCATATTAAGAAACCTGATGCAATCGATTAATAAGGTTTTGTCTCTTTGTTAAACTGGAATAGCAGTTTGTGCGGTTTTTATGGTTTTGGAGCGCAACTCCAGCTGAGGAGCGCTATTTGTTCGCCGATGTTTATAATTTTATGCGGTACGGTTTCGCTGACCAGAAGTGCGTCTCCTTCTTCAAGTTCAACAAACAGTCCGTTTTCATTTGTCATCACAACCCTGCCTCTGACAACGAAAAAGACCTCATGAGCTTCTGAATGGCCTGGATCCACCGCCCCTTCTTCTCCGGGAAAGAGTCGGGATGTGCCAAAGGTGATCTTTTCCGTGGCAAAGTACTCTCTGCACATCTCTTTACCTTCAAAAAAAATCCTGGCGTCCTTTTTCTTGATGACCTTGAATCCGCTCATCCTGTTTATACCTCCTTGTTTTATGGTACATAATATTCGGTTTCTGAATGGGCATTATGAGATTTAATGATGTCGGCACCTTTTCAATAAAAGGAAATCAGGCAAACATCATATGTTTAAATGTATGATTAACATAGGAAGTTGGTCAAGAAATTTTTGAATATGCAATGGAATTGATTGGAAAAACAAATAAACTGCAGAATAAAGCCTCCGGTTTGCATGTCAAATTCAAACGGTATGCATAGCAGTATGAATTGTTGCAGGTCACTTGGGGGTAACTTTTTTTCTTGACATGGCCCCTGAATATAAACGAATATCTAAACATTAGACGTTTAGATATTAGCCTTGCTCAGAGGTTGCGAATGTCCTTTTTCCAGGTTACCGCTTAATCTGACTTTGTGAGATTCTCCGCATGATTTCCGTTTTTCAAAAGCTCCTATTTAATAGACTGGTTTTCACAAACAAAAGGCACCTGCTCAACCCTTTTATGAGGACTGGTGTAGTATTGGCGGAGAGGGTCAAGTATCTTGACAAATCAAAGACGGAATAAAACTTTTGACTAATATATTTAACCTTTTGTTTAAGGAGGTAATTGGATGATAAAGCATGAGCTGAAAGAAGAGGTCGCCAGGGCCACCTGGTTATTCTGGGAAAAGGATCTTTCCCCTGGACAGGATTCCGGTGATACGAGTTTGAGAGATCCCCAGACCGGCCTTATATATATCTGCCCGAGACCGAAGCCCGGCATACTGCATATCCCCAACTGGGGAGTGATAAAAGATGAACATATCGTGGCAATCAACCAGCAGGGGGAGGTTGTGGATGATTCAGGACTTGAGCCGACGGTTGAAGCCCCCATGCATCTTGCAATATACGAAGCAAGGCCTGAGGTAAACGCCATCGTTCATTCACACGCTGTATGGTCTTCCGCATATGCGGTAACAGGGAAAAATATACCCCTTATCCTTGCCGAGCAATCACTGCGGCTGGGCGGAGAAGTCAGGTGTGCGGAATATGGGAAGGTGGGATCCGACGATATCGCAAGAAACATCGTGAGAGCCCTTGAGGGGAACAAGAATGCAGCCCTGATGATGAACCATGGGGCCGTATGTCTGGGCAGAAACTTTGAAGAGGCCTTTATCGTTTCGGATTTTCTGGAAAAAGGGGCCAAAACCGCACTTTTGGGCACTGTTCTGGGAGAACTTATAACCCGAAGACCTGATGAAATTCTTGATGATAGGCTGTTAAAAAAATAAAAATCAGGATACAGCGGCATGTGAAAGGAGGTGAAGGGGCGTTTTTTTGAAGACTGGTCATTAAGCATGAAGGTGAGAGGGTCTCTCGCCACACAACTAACCTGAAGGAGGAACACCATGAAAGGCAGATCTATTTCTTTTGCAGTTGTTTCCGTTATGGTTATGGCGCTGGTTTCAATCGGCTTTGGCTCCAGTGCTGATGCGGCAAAAAAACCTTGGGAAAAGATAAATTGGGACAAACCCGCTCCGGCCGCTGAAAGGCTTTCAGCCGATGAGTATGTCCTGCCTGAAGGATGGCAGGAGGCTACCAAGGGGGTAAAGAAGATTCTCCATTTTAATGCCGGCGGTATGAAGCATGATCCCGGTACACTGGCCAATTTTGAGCTTTTCGAAAAACTGACAGGCATAAAGGTCGAATATGTAGAGGTATCAGACCAGGTGCTGCTTCAGAAGACCATCAGTGCGCTGGTAAGCCGTGACCCGAATGTCACAAGCATGTGTGTGTCAGAACCTGCCTTTACGCTTCAGCATCTTATTGCCGCAGGCTGGCTGGAAAAATGGGACAGCGTCTGGAGTAAAGGGGTGAGGGCTTCCTATCCTGCGGGTCTGGTCGATCTCATGAAAGGTCCCGACGGACATTACTACGGCACCGTGGACACCTATAAGTCGGGCGTGTCCTACCTGAGACCTTCCTGGTTAAAGGCTGCAGGCGTGGAAGGAATTCCTGAGACCTGGGATGGATATATCGCTGCGGCAAAGAAATGCAGAGAGTGGGCCAAAAAAAACCTGGACCAGACTTATTACGGATTCGGTTTCGGCGCGGATCATTATTTCCTTCAGAAGCTCCAGGGGATGACCTATTCACAGGGCGGCAGATTGATAAAGGACGGCAAGATCAAGCTTCTGACCCCCGAGTTCAAGAATACATGGAGGACCTATGTAAACTTTGTACTGGAGGAGACATCGCCCAAGGCGGTACTTGGATGGACATGGAACGACTATCAGCAGGCCTTTGCCATGGGTAAGATGGCCATAATCACCGAGGCCTTGAATACTAACATGGTGCGTTTTTCAAATCCTGAAAAATCCCCCGGTCTGACAAAGTTGGCGACCGGCGGCAAGGCTGCGGCCCCGGGTGACTGGACCGCTATGCCGTCACCCAAATGGAACAAGGATATGCCCGATAAGTATACCGGAGCGGCTCCTGCCAATTTCTCAACCTTTATCATAAACAGATTCGCTCCTGACAATGCCAAGGCGGCTGCCATGCTCCTGGGTGAAGTAAGGATGAGCAAGCAGGGCGGAAAAAACGAGCTCCTTATCGAAGGTAATTCACCTTTCAATCCCGCCGTATGGAATGATAAGACCGTTATGGCAAAGGTCGCACATATAGATGTGAGAAAGACCGCAAACAAGAATGCCGTGATGGAGGTCTTTCCTCCAGGTGGTGAAAAGGCGATGGATATTCTGCTTGAGTACTACGGCAAGGCCGCAACAGGCAAGATGGATGCCATGAAAGCACTGGAAGCCGCTCAGAAAGAGATTGACGCCTTTCAGTCATATTAACAGATTATAAATCGGCCGGGGCCTTCAGTCTCCGGCCGGTCTTAAAACAGAAACCTATCTGGCGCTTATTCGGAAATGCCAAGTTCCGGATTCCTGTCATCGGTAAATCGGGCCTCGGCTGTCAGCAAAAACGAAGATAAAAAAAGCATTAAACTGGATGTTGACGGCTGAGTGCTCCATCCGGAAATCTCCGAATACCGGATGGAAATAATTAATGGTTTCCGGTTCAAACATTCCTACCCGGTAAGAGGCTTATTCATGAGGGTATCAAACAGCAAGTTCGGTATGATGTTATCTTTGCCCGGAGCATTTGTGCTTTTTTTGTGGGTCGTAGTTCCGCTGGGCATACTTGTGGTAACAAGCTTTCTGCGCTATGATAATATACATCCTGTTGTTTTTGGGGGGCTTAAGAATTATGAATATGTGTTCAATCATAGGATATTCTGGCTCAGTTTTAAAAACACGGTCATCTTCTGCGCCGGCGTCACCTCATTATCTTTGGTGGTGAGCCTTGTGCTTGCCCACTCGCTTTCCCGTATAAACAGATTCGCCAGCATTTTCAGGTCTCTGTCAATGTTTCCCTGGGCCGTGCCGATGGTGGTTTCCGGCTTCATGTGGGCCCAGATGTTCAATCCTTCCTTCGGCGTGATAAATGATTTCCTTCTTCGAACAGGAATTATTTCCAAACCGATGGATATATTCGGAAATCCAGCCCTTGCGATGATCGGGGTCATTTTCGCTGACGCCTGGACCCGAATTCCATTTATGACCATAATAATACTTGCAGGGCTTGAAAGCATCGACCCGAGCCTTTATGAGGCGGCACGTGTAGACGGAGCCGACTCCATACAGATTTTCAGGCGCATATCCCTTCCTCTCAATAAAAAGGCGATCATGACAGGGGTCATAATAACGACAATATTTTCGTTTAGAACCATTGATACGATATTTTCAATGACATTCGGCGGTCCTGCAAAGGGGACCTATACGTTCGGATTCTATATCCTTGACAACATATATCGTTTCTTTAATTTCGGCGTGGCAGGAGCGATGAGTATTATTCTTCTTATACTGCTGCTTATAATCGGCAGTGTGTTCATATATCAAACACTTCGCATAGAAGAACGATAACGGGGTTTTAAAAGTGAGACAGTTTATATGCAGAATAATTGATCATAAGGCTACGCCATATGTGGTGCTGAGCGTACTTCTTTTCATCATCCTGATTCCGATAGGCTGGACTCTGTTGACATCCCTTAAGAGCCTGAAGGAGGCCTTTCAGACCCCGCCCACATATTTCCCCGACAAATTGACCCTTGAGGCTTACAGAAAGGTGCTGACGGAGACTCCGGTTCCCAGGTATGTGCTTAATTCACTCATATATGCACTGGCAACCGCGGCTTTTGTTCTGTCGGCAGGGACATTTGCGGCCTACGGACTCAGTAAATACCCTTACAGGGGAAGCAATACCATCCTGATATCCTTTCTCGTAACCAGGATACTTCCTCCTCTGAGTCTTCTGCTGCCCTTCTACATGATCTTCAGATATTTTGGGATGATCGACACAAAGATAAGCGTCATTGTTTTCACAATATATCTGTCATACCCTCTTGCGGTATGGATATTGAAATCATTCTTCGATACTTATCCAACCGATCTTATGGAAGCCGGCTTGATTGACGGGTGCAGCAGGATAGGCGTGCTGTTCAGGATTGTGCTTCCGGGGGTGGCAAGTGGTATTGCGGCCGTTGCGATTATCACCTTCCTGTGGACATGGCAGGAGTTCCTGGCACCCTATCTCTTCCTGAACAGTGATCTGCATAAGCCTATAACGGTCGGTGTTTATTATTTTGTGGGGGATGAATTGACTTACTGGAACACAATATCCGCCGCGGCGATGCTTGCAAGTGTTCCCGGCATACTGTTTTTCCTGATCGCGCAGAAATACATCGTAAAAGGCCTTACCTCCGGAGGGGTGAAAGAATAGAAAAAGGGTTCGGGGAGTCTCTCCGAATGAAATAAAATTACACAGGCCCCCTGAACCCTCAACTTTATTAAACCTCGCTCTTATGTCTTTCCACACCAGTCAAGAATAAATGCCGCATATTCCGCGGCCGTGACAAGGATATCCGATATCTCCGCATGCTCATTTTTCGAATGAGACTGGTGACTGTTTTTGCCTCCATATATGATACTAGGCATTCCCCCCTGATTGAAGTAATACCTCGCATCGCAGGTGGCCATCATTCCGAGCACCTCCGGTTTCCTTCCGAAATTATCCAGGGTTTTCAGAAGGGCGGCGGTGAAGGGATGTCCCTGAGGCATTTCAAAGGGGTCGTTTTTTATTCCCTCAAATCTGATTTTCACATGGTCCTTTATCCATGGATCATTAATTGAATAAATCACCTCTTTAAGCTCATTTTCGACCTGGCCCATGGTTCGGTTCGGAAGGAATCCAACTCCTCCTTCCATTGTGACGAGATCCGGGACGATTGAAAAGAAGTCTCCCCCCTTTATTATCCCCACATTTACCTGGCCCGGATATTCGAAGCCGTCAAAAAGAGGGTATCCTTTTCCTTCTTCAATAAGACGATCTTCATAACTGACAAGGGCCTCGACTATCTTGGATGCCTTCTCAACGGCATTCACGCCGTAGCGCTTGTTTCCCAGGTGGGCCTGCTTGCCTTCGACTTCAATGATGAATTGAAGTGCCCCTCTGTTGGCTATATATACATTATGATCAGTGGGTTCGAGGACCAAAACGGCATCAGCACGAAAGCCTTCCCTCACAAAGGCCAGGGCTCCCGCCATACCGACTTCCTCTTCGTTAGTCAGATGAACTTCGATATCGCCTTTAAGTGATATACCCATATCCTCAAGTGCTTTTAAGGCCAGGAACATGGATGTTATTGCCGCCTTGTCGTCAACGGATCCGCGCCCATAGAGCCGATCTCCTTCTATCCTCGGGGTAAAGGCATCCTGCCAGTCGCCCGGACCGACCACATCTGCGTGAGCACAGGTTATAAGGCTTTTCCCCCCCCCCTGACCCCTGAGGAAATATCTGGTTTGAGGACGACCTTCAAACGGGACCGAGATGCCGGATGCAAATTCGGGATCGGTTCTGAGCTCATCCCGCATCGGGATGAGGGATGCCTCGCCTTTAAGAGATGAAAAGATTTCATGAAGCTTTTTCTGAATTTCTCCCTCCTGGCCGGATACGCTCGGGATCGATACAAGGGTCGAAAGCAGTTGAGCCGCCTCACCGCTCTTATTTTCAATGAGAGTCCTGATGTGTTTTATAGTTGTTTCATTCGGCATTGGTTGATTCCTCCTGGTGGTTGGATACCACAAAAATTGGATCAATAAAAGATTCGAGTCGAAAAGATGAAGTTAAGCCTAGGTGTCATGCCCAGCATGACCGCTTGCCGGGCTCCGGAACATGATCACTCTGCAAAAGGCCGGAGTCAATCAACCGGATACCTGGTAAATTTTAAATGGATATCAGAGAAGGGGACGCAGCGCCTTTGAGGTCATTTCGATGGCACTGTACTGGTCGGGCTCCTGAAAAACCTCGGCAGAAACATACCCGTCATAGCCGGTATCTTTGATGAGATCCATTATCATGGGGAAATCGAATACTCCCATGCCGGGCGGGCATCTGTTGGAATCACAGAGATGTATGTGTTCCAGATAGGGTGAGGCCTTTGAAAAGCCCTCTTCCATGGATTCGTCCTCAAGATTCATATGGAACAGGTCGGTCATCAATCTGAAGTTTTCACTGCCCACCCTTTTGACGACGTCGACTCCTTCTTGAGTTGAAGTTATGCAGTTGGTGTAGACATGGGTGGCCGGTTCAAGCACAAGGATAACATCCTTTTCCTCGGCAAATTCGGATATCCTTGCAAAGGCGCTGTACATCCATTCTTCCGAAATTTCTTTAGGAATATGGCTGTAATATTTCCCTCTCAGCCTGCCTATATTAACCTTCGCTCCAAAAACAGCTGCAAGTCGGATGACTGCTCTTGTCCTGCTAAGTGCCTCTAAGCGTATATCCTCGACCGGGTCCATGAAGGAGATACGATCGCGACCATATATTTCCCCGGTACATATAACGGGAATCTCTATGCCGAAGGAGCGGGACAGTCTTTCTATTTCATCGAGATTCAGTTCTGAAGGATCCCTAACCATCATCTCCATGCCGTCGAAATCATGTTTTTTCAACAGTGAAAATGACTCCGAGAAATTACCCTGAAATACCATCCCACCTTCAGGAACCTTCAGATCGGGAGTAGCGACCACATAAGCTAATTTAAGCGGCATTAATATGTCTCCTAGGGCACAGTACTCAGTAGATTTTTTCCGTTTCTTTGTCGAACAGGTGAATCTTGTTAGTATTTACAAGGAATGTAATATCGTGGTGTACCCTTGCCTTTGTTAGGGGATCGACCGAGGCAACGACAGAGCTTTTCCCGCATATCGAACGGAGAACGACCTGAGAACCCATCGGTTCGTATACCTCTATTTTTGCACGCATTTCTTCTGCTCCTGGAAAAGGCTCTTTCAACTCCCCGTCAAAGATATGCTCGGGCCGGATGCCGAGGATGACTTCCCTTCCCAGTGCCTTCATATACCTGGCCCGAAGCTCTTGAGGCACGGTAAACCTGAATCCGACACCGGTAACGTAAAGGATATCGTTTTCCTTCTCGACCCCGGCATCAAGAAAATTCATTGCAGGACTTCCGATGAATCCTGCAACAAAAAGGTTGTCAGGATTGTTGTAGACTTCAAGCGGAGGGCCTTCCTGCATGATTTCACCCTGATCCATTATCACGATTCTATCGGCAAGGGTCATTGCCTCAACCTGGTCATGGGTCACATAAACGCTTGTAGTCTGCAGTCGTTCATGCAGTTTTGCGAGTTCACCTCGCATCTGAACCCTCAATTTTGCGTCCAGGTTGCTCAAAGGTTCGTCAAAGAGGAAGACCTTCGGTTTTCTCACTATGGCCCTTCCGATTGCGACTCGCTGGCGCTGGCCTCCGGAAAGCTCCTTGGGTTTTCTTTTCAAAAGTCCGTCAAGTTCCAGTATCCCCGCAGTGTCATCGATGCGGGATTCTATGTCATCCTTCGGCAACTTCTGCAGGCTCAGCCCGAAACTCATGTTCTTATATACGTTCATATGAGGGTAGAGGGCATAATTTTGAAAAACCATGGCGATATCACGATCTCTCGGGCTCATCTGGGTGACGTTTTTGTCTCCGATATAAATATCACCACCCGTGAGCTGTTCAAGTCCCGCGATCATTCTGAGCGTGGTGGATTTACCGCAGCCTGAAGGCCCTACGAGGGCGATAAATTCCTTGTCTGCTGCGGTAAGCGTGACATTTTTTACGGCCGTTACATCACCGAATTTTTTTGTTATATTTACAAGCCTTATCTCTGCCATTCCCTAAATCCCCCGTACAAACCTGATAAGTGAAAAGATTTTAGTGGTATTTTTAATACCAGCCGAATTCGTCAACGGCCTCGAAAAAGGCGACTACATTTTCCCATGGCACATCCGGCTGAAGCGCATGGGTAGGTGCTATGAACAGGCCTCCACCTTCACCGAGGACCTCTATGACTTCTCTTACCTTGTCTCTTACCTCGGAAGTTGTGCCGAACGGCATGGTGGTCTGAATCCCTATGCCGCCCCAAAAAGAAAGATCAGCACCATGACGTTTTTTAACGCCCGCGAGATCAACACATTCGGGTTGAACAGGATTCAAGACATCAATGCCCATATCGATAAAATCATCGATAAGGGGTGTTATGCTGCCGTCGGAATGAAAGAATATGATGACTTCTGGATTGATCTGTTTCGCGGAATCGATGATCCTTGCAAGACGTGGCTTGACCAGATCTCGAAAAGTCGATGGAGACATCATGAGAGACTGCTGAGTCCCGAAGTCGTCTCCCAGACGGATAATATCCACCCCTGCTTCAGCATAACGGGCAGCCATACGGCATCTTATCTCAGTAATCCTTTCAAGTAAATATTCGGCAAATGGTGTGTTGATCAAAAAATCCATAAGAAGGGTATCCATCCCCCTCATCTCCCATGCCAGTTCAAAAAGGGTTTGCTGGAGAAAGCCTGCCGCGGCAAGGCCGTCCTCATGAATGAGATCGACCATCAGATCCAGATCTTTATGGGCTTCAGGTTCCATCGGGTCGGGAAATGGAAAGGCCTTTAATTCCTGGACGCTGTTCATGCCTTTGAGTGGGGCCACTCTTTTGGTATAATGATGGGTGGAGCCGGGGACAAAGGCCACTCCCCATTCATTTATTTGCGTGCCCTCGGGAAGGGCCCCATGAAATCTTGAAAAATCGGGAGGAGAAGAGGGCGATCGGAAAGAAACGTGGCGGAGCTCCCAACCGAAATATTCATCGGGCGTAAGAAAGGGGGGCCTGACCTCATGAATGAAACCGGATGGTACTCCAAATGGCCCCAGATGCTCCTCCGGTATTCCCGCCCCCACATTGTCGTTAAAGGTCTTCATCATCGGGGGAGTGAAACGGGAACAAGCTGGTACCCTGTCGGGGCCGGTTCGCCTGATGGCCCTTATTACCCTCTCCCTCGGGGACATCCTCGGTCTTTTCCCCGATTTGTATTCATGGTTCTTTTGTGTTGCTTTTTCCGTCATCGTCGGCAATTGTTCCTTATATGTGTCGTCCCTGTCAGACAAATCATCCATTGTTTTGAAGGCACCTGTTTCATGAGATTTAATCGGGAAGCCCGTTTTTTTGAATCCAGTCCCAGGCATCCATCATGTTTTCCTTGAATCCCGCCTTCGGTATAAACTTTTTGTCGAAAAAGGCCGTTCCGATCGTAAAACCCCAGGCCCCGACATCCCTTACCTGAGCGATCCTTTCGTAGGAATCTATACTTCCCGCCGATACCACGGGGACATTAGTGGTGGCTTTTACAACCTCTTTTAGAAGTGCTACCGCATCACCGGTGTACCGGTAGGTGAGAAGATCAAACCCGTCAACTCCTTTTGCCTCCAGCCTCTTTGTTTGCTCAACCGTTTCTTCGATCGTTCCGTCAAGTATGCTGGGGTGACCATGGACATTGCCGATAAATGGGAAATATTTTACAGGGGTGTCTTTTAGAAAATCGTTGATGGAATCAAAAAAAACAGTGCCCATAAGGATATCAAACCCGCATTCAACTGCAAGCTTTGCCCCTGCAAGCCCTTCTTCCTCCGAGAGGCTTACGATTTCCAGGTTTGTAGTTTTCCCAGCGTCATTCATCATTGTGACAAGCCGTTTCATGTCGTTTTTGGGAAGTCCTACGTCCTTGAATCCCCATTGGGTTACGGGGGTATCCTCGAGTCCTTCGAACAGCTCAATAGCGTTTTCCACGGTCTGATCATTGTAGGTCAGCATTACAATCAATTCAGGTTTCATTTCATTTCTCCAGTTTATTTAAGTAAGATTTAAAATTGTTTTCCCATGCCTTAGGGCATGTCGAATACACCAATCAGGTTCTCATAAAGAGATACATACCTTTTGTATGCGGCATCATAAATGTCCCTGTTTTGCCGGTCGGGCAGGTATTCATTTTTTACGGTAACCGATTTTTGAATTGCCTCTTTAAGGTCCTTGAAGATCCCCGCCCCTTTTCCCGCTATAAAGGCGGCACCGAGACAAGCGGCATCCTGATCATTTGCGGTTGTGACAATTTTTTTGTTTAACACGTCGGATTTTATCTGGTTCCATAAGGGGCTTTTGGCTCCTCCACCAAGGCATATGATCTCCTCCACAGGGATATCGAGCCCTTTGAGAACATCTACGTTTCTCCTGACGATAAAAGCTATAGCCTCCATGGTGGAACGGACAAAATGCGGTTTGCCGTGGTGGAGGGTAAAACCGAAAAACACCCCCTTCGCCTTGGGATTGGCCTCGGGGGCCATTGCCCCTTCAAGATGCGGCAGCATCACCACCCCATCGCACCCAGGTGCTACGGTTCCGGCCTCCTCATCAAGCAGGGCGTACGAATCCCTGTCGAGTACTTCGGAAAGATCAATCTCCTGCCGGCAGAATTTATCCCTGAACCATTTAAGGACCATGCCTCCGCTGGTGAAGGTGTGTGCCATGTACAGGTCGGCAATGCCATGGTAATGGCACGGCATTGCCATGTTAGGATCCATGAAGGGCCTTTCAACGGTTGCGCAGATGGCCAGCGCGGCCCCTGTATTTTCACTGAAAAGGCCGGGAGAAATGTTACCCACTCCTATGGCTCCGGCCGCCTGGTCAAGGGCTCCAGTCGTGATGATCAATTCAGAACTGAGGCCCAGCTCCCGGGCGACTTCGGGCAGTATCGTTCCTACAACTTCACCCGATTCCTTTATCTCCGGCAATCGGCTTTCTTCAATTTCAAGACGATCAAGCATCTCTTTCCACCAGCCTTTGGTCCTGATATTCCAGTACACGGTGGAAGAGAGCAAGGATCCCTCAGCCGCATATCTGCCGGTCAGGCGAAAGATGAAATAATCTTCCAGGAGAAGAAATTTTTCTGTCTTGTTAAAGAGTGCATTTCTGTTTTTTCTGATCCAGAGAAGTTTGGATGCCGGCCAGGTGGGGACGATTTTGACTTGCCCCGTTATTTCGTAGGTAGTGGCATCGGAAAAGTCACTGTCAAGTTCTTCGGCTTCCTTCTGTGCCCTGTTGTCGAGCCATACGATGGCGTTATGAAGCGGCGATCCATTGCGATCCAACATTACAAGGGTTTCTCCCTGTACTGACATCCCCAAAACCCCGACCTCTTTTACCGGTATCTTTGTCTTTTCGAACAGCTCCTGGATAGAGGCCTTAAAGGACTGCCAGTAGGTCTCAACAGGCAGCTCGACTTCAAGCGGGCTGGGAGTTATCAAGGAGTATTCCCTGACCGACTTGCCTACAACATTTCCCTGTTCCGTTATAAGTGCTGTTTTTATAGCGGTAGTGCCGAGATCCAGGCCCAAGATATACATAGTAACCTCCTCACATTTTTATTCGAATCAAGATAGAAGACAGCCTTGCCGACTGAAAATTTGGCGGCTTTGTGAAAAAGCTAAACTGTCCCGCGTGGGGCGGGATTATGATTTATCTTTAAGTCATTGCGCTCCCGCTGGAAACGGGATATGTGTGTCTTATTCCTCAAGGCTTGAAGGCCTTGTTTCGCCTTGACGGGAAGACCTTTTAGCGTGCCGTCTGTATTTTGAATCTTTATGAACTCATAAAGATTCAGGGTTTTAAAAAAAATGTGACCGAGATGATATACAAACATTAGACGTTTAGATCTTTATCGATTAGATAAGTAAGTGTCAAGAAAAAAATACCTTTTGAGCCATGATGCAGGTACCCTGTGCTCAAGCCTCCGGGTCGTCGTTTGCCGGGGAATTTGGTGAGGCAGAGAGATTACCTGAATAGCGTTTGCGTTCCCCTGAGCCGGGGCGGAAATAAGTGACTCCCTGCCTTCTCATCTCGAATATTTTATCTTTAACTTGGTCATCCTACGCCCGGAATAGCGGTCTGAACCCTTTCGGGGTAAATAGATGTCCGCTCCGTGTCTGGAGTGGTTACTTTAGGAGATCAGGAAATTATGACGAGGCTGTTTTTTTATTAGACAAATCTACAGATTCATTTTTCCCGGATTGAGGATCCCACTGGGATCCAGTAATCTTTTTATGCCTCGCATCATGTCCAGATAACTGCCTGAATGCTCAAGGGGCATAAAGGGGGCCTTGGCAAGACCGATCCCATGCTCTCCCGTCAGTGTTCCCCCGAGACTTAAGGCTAGACAAAAGATCTCTTCTGCAGCCCTGCAGGCCTGCTCGGTTTGTTCCTGATCATGCCTGTCATACATGATCTTTGGATGAAGATTGCCGTCACCTGCGTGACCGAAAACAACAAAGGGAAGGCTCAGTTTGCCGAGGATTGATGAGATACCGGTCATAAGCTCCGACACCATGGATATGGGGACGGTTACGTCTTCCGACAGATTACCCGATCCCATCTTTGCAGCTACGCTTCCGGCCCATCGTCTGGCCCGCCAGAGGGTTTCCGCCTCCTCCTGTGAGGAAGCAGTCTTGACCTGTTTTGCCCGGTTTTTACCGAAAACCCCCTTGATTATCTTCATCTGAAAGGCTGTTTCAGTTTCAGTATAGCCGTCCGTTTCAACCAGTATCATTGCCGAGGCTTCCGGGATATCCAGATCCGTCTCTTCTCTGAGTGTATTGAGTGTGTTTTCATCAAGAATTTCAAGGACGCTTGGTATTATTCCTGAGCTGATTACATCTTTTACAGAGTCGGCAGCGTCGGCAAGGGTTGAAAAAAAGGCCTGCGCGGTCATGCAGGCCGGAGGTCTGGGCCTTATTTTGAGTGCTATTTCAGTTATGATTCCGAGGGTCCCTTCAGAACCGACGAAAAGGCTTGTCAAATCATATTTTGCCAAGGATTTAAGACATCTGGAACCGGTCCGCAGAATCCTTCCGTCAGGCAGTACCACTTTTAGCCCCATTACATAGTCCCTTGTGACGCCGTATTTCGCCCCTCTTATGCCGCCCGCATTTGTGGCAACATTACCGCCTATCGTGCATACGCTTCCGCTTGCCGGATCGGGCGGGAAAAAGAATCCGTAAGGACTCAGTGCCGCCTGAAGATCGTCATAAACAACACCTGGCTGAAGCATACAGGTCCTGTCGGTTATACTTATCCGAATTATCTCTTTCATTCTGCAAAGGTCCAGCACGATTCCGCCTCTGACCGGAACTGCTCCGCCTGCAAGTCCGGTCCCTGCACCGCGCGGTACGACAGGGAAACCGTGAGCGTTGGCGATTGAACATACCTTTGATACCTGTTCGGTTGTACGCGGCCATACAGCCGCTTCAGGTCTGTGTCGATGATCGGACGCATCGTATGAATATGATACAAGGTCGATCAGTGAATCGGTGAATCCGTCTTTTCCAACAGCATCGATCAATGATCCTTTTATGTCTTTATTCAATCTGTTTTCCACAGGCAAAAACCCGGTTCTAAAATGCATAAGATTCCATCGCAGGGAAGTGTATGAAGGCTTGCCCTCTTTATCCTCAATCAGGTCAGTCTTTGAAAGGAGTGAATTTGGGCAGGCTGACGGTTTCAGATACATCCTCCCAGACAAGGTTCACAGGCATCTCGCAGAACAGTTCAGAGGGCCTGCATCCGACAATATTCGTAAGTATTTTTGGTCCTTCGGCAAGTTTGACAACCGCAGTTGCGTAGGGGAGGTCTTTTTTGAAGGCAGGGTGAAAGGCGATATGGTAGACGACATAACTGTATATGGCTCCTGTGCCGCCTGAAACAATCCATTTTGCTTCGAATGAATGGCACTGCGGGCATATTACCGAAGGCGGCCATCTAACATGGTCACAATTTTTACATTTCTGAAACCTCAACTCATGTTCTCTGCAACCTTTCCAGAATTCTTTCGTATCGGCATTGGGTCTCGGAAGTGGTTTTGAATACATTTCAAAATCTCCTCAGGATTATGGCGGTGCTGCTCTGAAATACGGCCCCATTGTCCGAACATAGAATGAGCTCCGGGGTTTTGTTCCCGGTTTTCGGGCCAAGCTGCCTTTGTTCGCACCGTCCCATGAGTTGCATAACGGCCTCGGTAATCGGTGTGAGACCCATGAAATAAGACTCCGAAAGCAAGCCGCCCGAGGTGTTTACAGGGAGCCTTCCTCCGGGCGCAGCGCGCCCGTCCTTGAACCATTCCTTGCCCTCGCCGGGCCTGAAAAAACCAAAATCCTGAAGACTGATTTCAACCGTGTAGGTAAAACAGTCATATATCTCACATGCGTCAATGGCGTGCCTTGTTATGCCTGCCATCTCAAAGGCCTTTTTGCCTGAAAGGGCCGCACCGGTCGGGCCGGCCATTATATCCGACTGATGGATATCCACGGAGGTATTGTGCTCACCTATTCCCATTATTGTGACGGTCGGATGACGCAGGTCGCGTGCCCGTTCGGTTGAAGTAATTATGCATGCCCTCCCGCCATCCGAGACAAGGCAGCAGTCATCTCTTCGGAAAGGCTCCACCACCCATTCCGAATTGAAGTAATCCCGATCAGTGAGCATTTTCTTGTTTGACATTGCAAGGGGATTAATGTTTGCCCATTTTCTCTGGCTTACCGCAATTTCCTTCCATGTGTCCGGTCCTGTTCCGAACCTATGCATTGCTCTTCTGGCCGCCATAGCAAAATTTGCAACACGGCTGAATTCTCCAAAGGCGGCAATGTCGTCCGGGTGCTCACTGTTGGTGGCACCTTCTGCAAAGCTTCTTCTGCCGGACAGGGCGTTATCGCCATAAACAAGAAGCACATAATTACAGAAACCCGCATCCAAGAGGCTTATTGCGTGGAGAACCTGCCCCCTGGCACAGTAGGATTCCTGGCTCATGATCGCCGGTTGGATTCCCAGGTGCTGCGCAACAAGGTATGGGGTTACCGCTACGTCATTTGCAAGAGGATGGAACTGTCGGTAGCAGATAAGGCCGTCTATATTATCCTTGCCAAGCCCCGAGTCCTTTATGGCGTTGGCACACGCCTCGACATGGAAGCTGAGGGCGGAGCGCTCCGGTACCCTGCCCTGGGGGGTATATCCTACGCCGACTATGGCGTATTTATCCTTGAGCCTAGTTCCTGCCATGTTATAACTCCGCACCAAGTATAAAGGATTCGCCTTCCCTTTGTTGCAAGGAAAGAATAAATTATCGGGGTTACCCTGTCAAGAAAGGCCAATGTCCACAGGCATATTTGTCTTTGTGAGGACATCTTAATCGGACGTTGGATTAGGGGTGCCGGCCGGGGGGGTGCCGAATTTACGGATGCTCACTTATAGGATAGGGAAAAATCGAGTTTATGGGAAAAAGAGCAAAATTGCAAAACCGGCTTGACACGATTCTGCAATTGTTCTAGTGTCGCCATTAATTAAAACAGAAAAGGTGACCTGCCTTATGCGGAAAATATTTATCATTCAGTTTAAAACCCTCGTACCCAATACCTACATGTATTAAGGCCTGCCGCCACTGTCCCAGGTGGTCAAGCAGGCTTCCCCAGACCCTTAATCCCAAATTACCGTAAAATTTAACAAAGACCTGTAAGGTTTGAGCCTCAGACCTATGCCCTGAGATGTCTTTTATCGAACATTTCGAATCAGGTCAAAGGAGTTTGTATTATGTCCATTTTTGAAAAGCCCGTTCTTTCCCTGGTTTACAGATTCAACTGGATTTCATCGTTTTTGATCGTTGTAATGATGCTTCTGACCTGCGCCGATGTTGTCCTGCGCTTTTTTCGTCATCCGATCCCGGGTACATATGAGATCGTCGGATTACTTGGGGCACTGGTGATATCCTTTTCCCTTGCCTATACATCGGAAAAAAAAGGACATATCGCAGTGGAATTTCTAGTAAAAAGGCTGCCTGCACGACTTCAGAACCTTATAAATGCCTTTAACCTAGCCATTGCAACGGTGCTTTTTTCACTTATTACAAAGGAAAGTTTTCTCTATGCAGGAGAACTCAAAAGTGCCGGTGAGGTCTCTCTCACTCTTCATATGCCTATCTATCCCTATATATATGGTGTTGCGCTGGGATGCGGTCTTTTTTCTCTTCTTCTTGTCAAAAATACCATAACCGGCATGCGGAGGCTTTTTTAAAGTGAATCCAATAACGGCAGGTTTTATCGGTATAGCCGCCCTGTTCCTGTTACTTTTCATGAGAACGCCGGTAGGATTTCTCATGGCCATTGTGGGTTTCCTGGGTTTCGGTTTTCTTGTATCCTTTGACGCGGCGAAGAGCCTTCTGGCCAAAGATTTTATTATGGTTTTCGGCTCCTACAGCCTTTCCGTAATACCACTCTTTGTCCTGATGGGACAGGTTGCCTTTCACTCAGGTATCAGCACGAGGCTTTTCAAGGCGGCCTACAAATGCATAGGTAACATTCCCGGTGGCCTGGCCATAGCAACAATAGGCGCGTGCGCTGGATTTTCCGCCATATGTGGTTCAACAAATGCAACCGCGGCAACAATGGCGGCCGCGACAATTCCTGAAATGAAAAGATATAACTACAAACCGGGTCTTGCCACCGGAGTCGTGGCGGCCGGAGGGAGCCTGGGAATACTGATACCACCCAGTGTCATATTTATCGTCTATGGAATAATGACGGAGCAGTCGATCGGAAAACTCTTTATCGCAGGTCTTTTGCCGGGGATAATCCTTACTCTTCTGTTTATACTTTCCATATCCGTGTGGACATGGTTATGCCCCGATATAGCCCCCAGAGGCCCGAAAACAACCTTGAGGGAAAAACTCCATTCTCTGAAGGGAATATCTGAGACTTTTATCGTTTTTTCCCTCGTGATGGGAGGGCTTTTCATCGGCATGTTCACGCCGACCGAGGCAGGTGCGGTAGGCGCCTTAGGCATGATCGTGCTTGCCTTTGTGCGGCGTAAACTCTCCTGGGATTCGTTTAGAAAGTCCCTGTTTGAGACTACGCGTATTTCATGCATGATCCTGGTAATAGTGGCCGGGGCAACCATCTTCGGCCATTTTTTGGCGGTCACCAGAATCCCGTATGAGGTCGCTTACTGGATTTCCGATTCTCAGCTGCCCCCCTTTGTTATTGTGCTGCTTATTATTCTGGTGTATCTGATAGGCGGTTGTTTCATCGATGCCCTTGCATTAATAATGCTGACAGTGCCCATATTCTATCCCGCAATAGTCGAGATGGGTTACGACCCGCTATGGTTCGGTGTGATTATCGTACTTGTTACACAGATAGGTGTTATTACCCCTCCGGTGGGAATAAATGTGTATGTTGTAGGGTCGGTGGCAAGGGATGTCCCCCTTAATGTCATCTTCAGGGGTGTGATCCCCCTGTTGATTGCACTGGTGATAGGGACGCTTATATTGATCCCTTTTCCGCAGATAACGACCTGTTTACCCAGCCTTATGGGTTAGGCATGCAAAAAGGTCTCAAGGATTTCCGGGTTCAAATGGAGGATGTTAAAGAATTCCGGCGCCGTCACATAGAACCTTCTTTTGCTTGCGTATACTCATGTTTTATGCGAATAAAAAATGACGGCTTCTTTCCCGAGATGTTGCCTCAAAGCGTTATAAAAAGATTCTTTTATCGAAAAAAGCAGGTAAGAGGAGGTATGTATGGAAATGGATATCTTCGAAAAGATGGATACATCGGAGCTTGCAAAGTATATCGAATTTTTGCTTTGGCACTACAGGGTAGTCGATGCCTTCTGGTTTATATTTATTGAAGATAAATACGGCAAACCTGTTGCGGAAGAAATCAATGAAAAGGTATGGGGAAGAGTCTCAGGTATGGCGATAAAGGATTTGATTTCAAAATTCAATATAGAGGAAAAGGGACTTAAAGGCTTTACAAAGACCCTGAGACTTTTTCCATGGTGCATACTTGTTGGGTATGAAATAGAGGAATCGGATAAAGAGGTGTTTGTATCGGTAAGATCCTGTCCTACTCAGATGGCCAGGATAAAAAGAGGACTGGGTGAATATGTGTGCAAGGAAATGCACAGGAGGGAATTCGTCGGAATAGCGAATGCCGTGGATGAAAATATCGATGTGGAATGCATGTTTGCACCACCTGATCCCCATCCTGATGATATGTTCTGTAAGTGGCGTTTTACAGTTAAGGATGGAAAAAACTGTTAGGGCGGCTTAGGAAGTGTCATGAAAACAGAGAATTATTAATGATCGCTTAAGGAGGCTTCAGTGCATATTTGTTTGCCGGCAGCAATTTTGACCTTGACATCCGCTCTGGTAATGGCATAAAGAATAACATCATGTTTTCAGCACCTAAAAATATTGTTAATAATTCAAAGACGGAAAAAGGCTTGTCGGGCCGCCCTTTGATGGTAATGTCATCGGGAGAGTCTGATCCTCAAGTGTTCGTCGACTGTAATTGGTGGTGGAACAGCTGGTGGGCATCCTGAGTGCTCTTTGACCTGTGAGTCGAAGAATTCTTAAAAAAATAAAGCCCGCCCTTTTTAAAAGGGCGGGCTTTTTATTTGAAAGGAAAGGATCAATGATTACTAAGAGAGAGAAAAAATGGTGGTGGCTTATGCACAAGCGGCGCGGGTGAACTTCAGGCAGATGCCTTTAATGTTTACTCCAAGGCATAAGCCCGCCGCTCATAAGAGCGGCGGGCTTTTTTTATTTAATTATCTGAAAATAACAGAACAATACCGACAAAAAAAGGAGGCAACAATGAGACATGAAGTGATTAATCTGGCAAAGGATGAAATGCCTAGACAATGGTACAATATCCTGGCGGACATAAAAGTAAATACGGCCCTTGGCCCGGACGGCAAGCCACTGAAGCCGGAAGACCTGGCACCTGTCTTTCCGATGAACCTCATAGAACAAGAAGTAAGCACGGAGCGGTGGATCGATATCCCTGATGAGGTAATGGATGTCCTGAACATATGGAGACCTTCACCTCTGATCAGGGCGCATTCTCTTGAAAGAGCCCTGGGTACCCCGGCAAAGATATATTTCAAAAATGAATCTGTGAGCCCTCCAGGAAGCCATAAGGCCAATACCGCCGTGCCTCAGGCATATTACAACAAGGAATTCGGGATAAAGAAGCTTACTACCGAGACCGGAGCGGGGCAGTGGGGAAGCGCGCTGTCCTTCGCATGCTCCCAGTTCGGTCTTGAATGCAAGGTTTTCATGGTCAGAGTAAGCTTTGAGCAGAAGCCATACAGGCGCACCATGATGCAGGCATGGGGAGGCAACTGCGTGGCAAGCCCCAGCAGAGAAACCCAGGCAGGAAGAGATGCACTTGAAAAAGATCCTGATACTCCCGGAAGTCTGGGAATGGCAATAAGTGAGGCGATCGAGGAGGCGGTAGGAGACGTAAGCGGTAAGACGCGTTATTCACTCGGTAGCGTCCTAAATCACGTAATGCTTCACCAGAGTATAATCGGACTTGAGACAAAGAAGCAATTTGAAAAAATAGGCGAATATCCTGATATAATAATAGGTTGCGCAGGTGGCGGAAGCAATTTCGCGGGTCTGGCGTTTCCCTTTGCCTATGATAAAATGAGCGGCCGGGAAATAGAGATCATGCCCGTGGAACCCAATGCGTGTCCAACCATGACCAGGGGGCCCTATGTCTACGATTTCTGCGATTCCGCCGAATATACGCCTTTGCTTCCGATGTACAGCCTTGGGCACGACTTTGTCCCTGCACCGATTCATGCGGGAGGTTTGCGTTACCACGGTATGTCACCCACGGTAAGTCAGCTCGTGACAGAGGATATAGTCTCCCCCAGGTCTGTTTCTCAAATCGACGCGTACAAGGCGGGGGTCTTATTTGCCAGGACAGAGGGTATTATTCCCGCACCTGAGACTACAAATGCCCTGGCATTGGTTGTTGAAGAGGCACAAAAGGCAAAAGAGGAGGGAAGGGAAAAGGTTATCGTAGCCAGCTTCAGCGGCCACGGCCTGTTGGATCTTGGAAGCTATGAGAGATTTTTCGCCGGTGAAATAATTGACTGTGAAATGCCAGAAGAAGTTATTACAAACGTAAATGAGTTGCTCAAAGACTATCCGAAACCGGATTTTGTGAGCAGCCTCAGACCATGAATACTGGTGAATCATTCAGGGCTGATCCACCATTAAGAAGTCATGGGTAGCGTATGGTTCACGGGCTTCATTACTCGCTTCCGGGCGCCTTGCATGCAATATCTCTTTTTGGCGTTCGGGAGCAAATGGAAACCCAGGTCAGGGTTGATAGCGTATTTATCCGGCGCTGGATTTCATTCATCCTTGAATATTAAAACCCCTTTGAACCAAAGAGAAAAACGGTTAAGAAGGATGTCGCTGCGCGGCTTCCGGTTGTCGAAGGTAATCACTACGATCTGTAAGCTTTTGCCCTTACTAGATCTGCACCAGATTTATGCCGCCCCATGTACCCATCGCATCATCAAGAATTACAACCCCGCCGATAATAGATGTCATGCCCTGTGCCCATTTGATCGCCTTTTTCATGTCTGTTTGCTCTCTTATCCTGTTGCACAGGGAGGTGGCGGCCGCATCTGCAACCGTAGCGGAAGTTGAAACAACGCATGCCACATGGGCCGATCCCATGCTCAAGGAATGTCCAACCACCCCGGATGAGGAACATACTCCTACAGGTGTTTGGGATCCTTTGAACCTCAGCCCGAAGCGCCCACTCAAGGGCGAATCTCCGGCCAAGATGGAGACCGTTACCGGCCTTTTCGAACTTATGAATATGTCTCCCCCGTTTTCAACTATTATCTGATCCGAGTATGTTAAAAGGCCGTTTCCGACATATTGGGCAACCGCGCCGGCAACCGAAGCCATCGGGCCCACGCCGAACTGGCGTCCTGCAGAAATCATTTCATCTACCAGAGGGGGTGAATAATCATTTTTTGTGAAAGGGTAGAGGGTCGACTCAAAATCAGGATGGTCAATAATGAAGCTTTCTATTTGAAACCTGCATTCAAAAACAAGGTCTCTTGTCTCCTTTGAAAGATCGATGTCGGCGCTTATCCACAAATCGGTTTCTTTTACCTGCACGGAAAAACAGGAGAGCCCGGTTCCATCTACACTACCCCTGTATTTTCGTTCGGCGAAAGAACCCGTTCCGGGTGTCTTCTTATTCATGATCTAAGCCGAGCCTTTAATATAGAGTTTCTTTTATGTGTCTTGTCATTGTTGACCGCCATTGAAAGGGCCTTTCTGCTGCCCACAAGTACAACGAGCCTGCTTGCCCTGGTGATTGCCGTGTAGATCAGATTTCGCTGGAGAAGCATATAATGTTGAGGCATCAAGGGTATTATAACGGCGGGATACTCGGATCCCTGAGATTTATGGACCGAAACGGCATATGCGAGCATTATTTCATCCAGCTCCGAAAAATAATAAGACACCTCACGCCCGTCAAAGGCAATGATTACAAACTGTTGGTCGTTTTCTATCCTTGATATCGTTCCGATATCTCCGTTAAAAACCTCTTTCTCATAATTGTTTTTTACCTGAAGGACCTTGTCCCCAACCTTATAGCTTCTGTTTCCTCTTGATAAGATCCCGTTCCCTTTATTCAAAACATCCTGAAGTTTTTTGTTGAGATTATCAGTGCCTGTGATTCCTTTATGCATCGGACTGATTACCTGAACATCCCTTACCGGGTCTAATCCGAATCGCCTGGGAATGCGTTCTGTGACAAGTGAAATGATAATCCTCAAGACCTCCTGGGCATCTTCCTGTTCGATAAAATAGAAATCATTTTCCCTGCTTTCGGTGTCTTTGGTCAAAGGAAGCATCCCGGACTTTATCCTGTGGGCATTCACGATTATCCTGCTCTGCCTTGCCTGTCGAAAAATCTCGTTCAGCTCTATTACCGGCACTGTTTTCGAATCAATAATATCTTTCAGAACCGTACCTGCTCCTACCGAAGGAAGTTGATTTACGTCTCCCACCAGTACGATAGTGGCACCATTAGGTACGGCAACAAGCAGTTGGTGCATCAGGACGATGTCTATCATTGAGGCCTCATCTATTATCAATAAATCACATTCCAGAGGTCTTCCAGCATGTCTTTGAAAACCTCCTTTACGCATGCTGTATTCAAGCATCCTGTGGATGGTTTTTGCCTCACGCCTGGTGGCCTCGCTCATCCTTTTGGCCGCGCGCCCGGTAGGCGCGGCCAAAAGAGTCTTTGAACCGAACCTGTCGAAAATATCTATTATCGCTTTGATGATCGTGGTTTTTCCTGTTCCGGGGCCTCCGGTTATCACGGTCACATTGTTTAACAAGGTGTGTCTTACCGCAAGGAGTTGATTCCGAGCGAGGTTTATCGACACCTGACCCTGTGCCAGGATTTTCGCTTTTTCATCCGATATCTTATCTGTACGTCTTTGAAATCCGTTAAGTGCCTTTATCCGCTCTGCAACCCCGTTTTCAGAAGAGAAAAGCCATGAAAGATAAACAGCCTTGCTGTTTTCGTCATATGCCTCCAGGTTTTCATCCAGATCCTCAAGATATATGTCTTCACGTCCGGCCAAAGTTGATATCGCATGGACGATGATTTCCCGATCCACGCAAAGGATCTTGCGGCACTTTTCTATCAGCCGTTCATATGGGGAAAATACGTGTCCATCATCGGCGAATTTGCGCAGCACGAAGAGAACCCCCGCTTCTATTCTCAACTTGGAATCTTTTGAAAATCCGAGCTTTTCCGCGATACTGTCCGCAACCAAAAAACCGATACCGAAGATGTCGGACGCAAGCCTATACGGGTTGCTTCTAACCACTTCAATCGCCTTTTTCCCATATTGTCTAAAAATCTTTGCGGCATATCCCGAACTCACACCATGCCCCTGAAGAAAGAGCATTACCTCCCGTATCTCTTTCTGTTCCTCCCATGCATCTTTGATCATGCTGATCCGCTTGTTGCCGATTCCCTCAACCTCAACAAGCCTTTCAACCCTTTTTTCGATAATGTCAAAGGTGTCGATGCCGAATTGCCCTACGATTTTTTCAGCCATGACAGGACCGATTCCTTTTATAAGGCCTGATCCGAGGTATTTCTTTATGCCCTGAACGGAAACCGGTACATGGCCTTCGTAGTGATCCATTTTGAACTGTCTGCCGAATCTGGGGTGGGTTACCCACTGCCCTGTCATCTTTATGATTTCACCCGGGGCAGGGGCAAACATCTTCCCGACTACGGTCACTCTGGTCAATTCTCCTCTTACGTTTACCTTTGCTATGGTAAAACCGTCTTCTTCGCTTCTGAAGGAGATTTTTTCTATCTGGCCTTCCAGTTCGATATCCATCAACTATCTCTGCTTTTTTATCCAGGTCGGTACTTTGATTTGGTCGTCAGGATCAAGATGTTTCAGGTATGGCTTTATATCCACGACCGGGGTCGAATCAAACGCATCAATATCTTCTATATAAACCAGGTTGCCTTCAACAGAAAGGATTTTACAGGTAGAAATGGCTATCGGGTTCGGTCTGCGCGCAGAACGCGTTGCAAATACCCCGGAAAGAGGATTGTCAGGGTTCCCTCTCGGGTGAACCCTGAGGACGCGCCTGTCTTCAGGCTTATCCCTTTTATTGAACCAGAAAAAGATTAATATGTGGGAAAAATCCTCCAGCTTCAGAAGGCCGTCTCTGTAGCAATCATAAATCTCCACAAAAACCGAATTTTTGTCTTTTCTGATCATGCCGATCGGAAAAATTTCAAATGATTTGTACATAGGTCACCTGAGACTGTCTTTTATTATCATAAAAGTCGTGCTTAGCCGGGTTGGGTTGAAAAAATGCAGGGTTGTAAAATGCTGCCGTGCTTTAGGGATTACAATAAGTCTTCCATGTCTGCCTGGGTCCTTTCGGCTGGAAGCCCTTATTCGTCAGTACAGTAAGCCATCTTTATCTTTCCTTATACACTCACCTTTTATCTTTGACAACACCATCAGAAGCTGTTTCAAGCGGAAACCGAAAACAATTTGGGCACTATCAGTCTTGAATTAATATCTCAGACCGGAACTTGACACCTGCAGGATAGTGTCTATACAAGGTTCCGGGAAGCGAGGACTAAAAGGCATTGCCTGCGGCGGTGAACCGGGCTAAATCGTTTGAAGGCCTTTGATGGCGCGCCTGGTATTATGGCTTGTCTTTTTTTTACATACTGGTATACTCCAGAGGCTGGATCATAAGGTGGAGAAGTAAGGATTTTTTATGACGATAACCGTAGGCGTTCTTTCAGATACACATCTCAGGACTGTGACCCGGGAGCTTGTTGATATTTACGACCGGTACCTTTCAGACAAGGATCTTGTGCTTCACTGCGGTGATGTCGTGTCAAAAGAAATACTGGACATGTTGGGCCGGAAGGATTTCCATGGCGTTTGCGGAAACATGGACACTCCTGAAGTAAGGGAGCTCCTTCCTGAAAAAAGAACACTGCGGATAGGAAACTTTAATTTGGGGCTCATTCACGGCTACGGTTCGCCTGACGGGTTAGAGGACCGTATAAAAGGAGAGTTCGGCAAGGTGGATATTATAGTTTACGGTCACTCCCACAATGCCTCCAATCATGTCAGGGAAGGGGTCCTGTTTTTTAATCCCGGATCTGCAACCGGTTATAGCCGTTCAGGCAGAAACAGTATCGGTGTCCTGGAAATAGGAACCTCTGTCGATGGTCGCATTATAGAAATATGAGGTGTCGGATGAAGCCGATGTGGGCACCCTGGAGGATGGAATATATATTGTCAGAGGGCGGGAAAGAAGAGTGCATCTTTTGTCCCGGGCCTGACCGCGGAAGGGATGAATCGCGCCTGATTCTTCATGTCGGTTCCCTTTCCATGGTCATGATGAATCGTTTTCCCTATATAAACGGGCATATACTGGTGGCCCCGCTTAGACATATTTCAAGCCTTGAAAAACTGACCCCTGAAGAGACTCTGGATCTCCTATCCACCGTCAGTAGATGTACCGCTATACTGAGAAAGACAATGGGTCCCGATGGTTTCAATGTGGGACTTAACCTGGGTAAAGTGGCGGGTGCCGGGGTTGATGATCATATACATTTTCACATCGTACCCCGATGGGGGGGGGATACCAACTTTATGACCGTTTTCGGGGAGGTGAGAGTTATCCCTGAACACATTGAAGAGACATACAGAAGATTAAGACCCTTTTTCCCCGGGTCTGGTGATGATAATGGAGGTGATAAATGAAACACGTAAAGGCCATTTTTGTAATCCTATTTGTTTTGCTTATTATAATTATCGCAGTGCAGAATTATGAGGCTTTTTCAACCACCGTAAAATTTAAGGTGGATCTTGTCTTTTCCAGTTACGAATCCAGTGAAATGTCTCTCTATTTTGTAGCTGTGATAACCTTCCTTCTTGGAGTCCTGTTTGCCGGATTTTATGGCATAGCCGAACGCTTTAGACTGAAGAATCAGATAAAAAATCTCATGAAAGATGCAAAGGGAAAGGAAGAGGAACTGAACTCGCTCAGAAATCTGCCCTTGACGGGAGAAGACTTGGGGCCTGAAAAGGAATCTGAAGCATAGACTAAAAGTCCCTCAGGGACAAAACCGCCTTTTAAATCGTATTGCCTTTCATTTATTCAGAAATATGTGTTCCTGTGCGCCTTTTCCGGGCCCTGTATAAATTATCTCAAAAAACGGCCTTGCATGGAATTTTGTTGATCCGCACGGTCTGGAGCAAATAACTTTTTTGGTAAATCCAGGCTGAGTAACGGTATAGTAAGTGTTGATTCATCAATTAGTCGAGGGATGGTAAGATGTTCGAATCTGTGTGGGAGTGGATTGTTTCACCTGAAAATCTACGGCTACTTTTGGGGGTATCAATCGCCTTTACCGCAGGCCTTCTAATCAGCGGATGGTCCAAAAGGGCTACTGATAAATCATCTGCAAGCAAGGGGGATGAGGCCTTTTTCAAAGGTATTCAGTATATCCTGTCCAATGACCACGACCATGCGATAGAGGAATTTACTAAATCGGTAAAAGTCAATTCAGATACCGTCGAAACCTACGTTGCCCTTGGAAATCTTTATAGATCAAAAGGAGATATCGACAGGGCTATCAGGATTCGCCAGAATCTGATATTAAGACCCCAGATTGATGAAAGGATAAGGATTCAAGCCTTATTTGATTTGGGCCTCGATTATCGTACCGGAGGATTCCTCAACAGGGCCCTTGGAATGTTTCTCAAGGTAATTCAGAAAGACCCTGCCAATGTCGAAGCCCTTGAGAGGGCCGAGAGAATTTATGAGGAGATGGAGGACTGGAATAACGCCTATCGTGTGAGACACAGGATTTCACGTTTGACAAGAGAAGACCACAGAAACAGGCTGGCCCATCATCTTGTTGAACTTGGGAAGGGGTCCGCTGAAAAGGGAGATACGGGCAAGGCCGTATCGCTCTATAACAAGGCCATTTCCACGGACAAAAACTGTGTGGATGCCTATCTGCATTTAGGAGATGTATACCTGGAGCGGGGAGATCATAAAAAGGCCCTTTCAGCGTGGAAAAAGATCGTGCATGTGGCCCCGCGCTTTACATTCCTTGCCTATCGCAGGCTTGAAGCTTCTTATGCCACTATCAAAGATCTGAAACCTGTGGAGGATTTTCTGAAGGAATGCAGCAGTTCCAATCCTGATGCATTTACTCACATGGCAATGGCCAGGTATCTTTACAATGAAAATGATACTGAAGGCAGCTTAAGGGAGCTTGACGATGCCCTTGAACTTAATCCGGATTTCTGGGAGGCAAGACGTTTCAGGGGGCAGATCCTCCTGGAGAAGGACCGCGAAGCCGAGGCCCTTGAGGACTACGAAGAACTGATCGAACACCTTACAATACCTTATCTGCGCTTTCAATGTTCCGAGTGCGGTTTTCAGGCCAATGAATTGGTGTGGCAGTGTCCTCAATGCAAGAATTGGGACACCATAAACCTGAAAGAGTTGAAGGCACAGCTTCCAAAGACCCCTGACGCAACCGATACAGCCTTGCCAGATATAAAGCCTGCCGTTCCGGAGCATTAACATGACCAAGATGACACCAATGTTGAGACAGTATCTGGGGATAAAGGGACAATACCCCGATGCCATACTCTTTTTCAGAATGGGTGATTTCTACGAGATGTTTTTTGAAGACGCCTCTGTCGCCTCCCGCATTTTGGGGATTACATTAACCTCCAGAGGCACATATGAGGGTAAAAAGGTCCCCATGTGCGGAATTCCGCACCATGCCTCAAGATCTTATCTCTACAAGATGGTGAAAAGCGGTCACAAGGTAGCCATATGTGAACAGGTTGAGGATCCCGGTATAAGTAAAGGGATAGTAAAAAGAGGGGTTGTCAGGCTGGTGACGCCCGGATCAATTGTGGATGAAGGTGGAGTTGATGAAAACAGCAACCTTTATATGGCCGCAATTGCTGAAGAAAAAAACAATTATGGCCTGGCTCATGTGGATCTGTCAACAGGCGAATTTCGGGTTACAGAGGTCGAATCACTTGAAGAGCTTCTTGATGAGCTTGGTAGAATAGGGCCTGCAGAGCTTCTTATTGAGGAGGGACATCCCCTCCTGTCGGTCAAAGGCCTCTCAAATTACAACCTGGAGCATGAGAAAAGTGATCTTTTCAGCCTTGGGATTGCGAAACCTATCCTCAAAGAACAGCTGGGGGTCAATTCCCTGGCCGGGTTCGGTTGTGAAGAAATGACTCAAGGCGTGATTGCTGCGGGTGTTCTGGCACATTATCTGAGAGAAACTCAAAAGGGGAAACCGCAACATGTAAAGGACCTGGTAAGCTACCGTATAGGTGATTTCATGTTCCTTGACGAGGCAACCTGTTCTCACCTGGAACTTCATAAGACCATGAGGAGACAGTCTTCAAAGGGGTCCCTTTTCCAGATAATGGATAAGACCGTTACACCCATGGGCGGCAGGTTGCTGAAAAAGTGGATAGTCTATCCGCTGATCAACCTTGGGGACATCCGCAATCGCCTGGCAGCGGTTGACTGCATAAAAAAAGATCCAATGATGAGACACCGGATGAGGAGCACTCTGGGAGAGATTTATGATCTGGAGCGGCTCAACGGCAGAATCGCCCTTGGCAGGGCAAACGCCAGAGACATGCTGGCTCTGAGGGATTCGTTGCTGAAACTGCCGGAGATTAAGGAAACCCTCAAGGGTTCGCCCAGCACCCTTTTATCCGAAATTTCATCGCATCTTGATACGCTCCAGGATGTTGCCGAACTGATCCTCAATTCCATCCATGAAGATCCTCCTGTTTCCTTAAGGGATGGCCGAATCATAAAAGAGGGTTACAATCGAGATCTGGACAGACTCATATCCCTTTGCAGAGACGGCAAGAGTTGGATTTCTTCATTTGCCGAGCAGGAGAAGCGAAGGACCGGCATTTCCAGCCTGAAGATAGGCTATAATAAGGTATTCGGTTATTATATAGAAATTTCCAAGACGAATCTCCATCTTGCTCCCACCGGTTACATAAGAAAACAAACCCTCGTAAACGGGGAAAGATACATTACCGAGGACCTAAAGAAAAAGGAAGAGGAAGTCCTGGGAGCGGAAGAAAAAAGGGTCGCGCTTGAGTATGAGCTCTTCGATTCCATTAGAAGAGATGTGGCGAGCAATAACCTTCGCATAAGGCAGAGCGCGGATCTGATTGCAAAAATCGACGTGCTTTCCGGGCTTGCCGAGATAGCCGAATTAAACAATTACGTCCGGCCGGAAGTCAACGAAGACTCTGAGATCTTTATAGAGGAAGGACGTCATCCCGTTATCGAGCTAAGCGTGAAGGAAGAGGCGTTTGTGCCCAATGATATAATGCTTGATTCCAGAGAACAGCAGTTAATGATAATTACAGGGCCCAATATGGCGGGAAAATCCACTATACTGCGACAGACCGCCCTGACAGTCCTAATGGCGCAGATGGGAAGCTTTGTGCCGGCATCAAGGGCGTCGATAGGTCTGGTAGACAGGATATTTACCCGAGTGGGTGCCTCCGATGACCTTGCCAGGGGACAGAGCACCTTTATGGTGGAAATGAATGAAACCGCCAATATCCTTCGCCATTCAACACCCAAAAGCCTAGTTATATTGGATGAAATCGGAAGGGGCACAAGCACATACGACGGGCTTAGCATTGCCTGGGCGGTTGCTGAGTCTCTCCATGACAGGGACGGCCTTGGTGTGCGCACCCTTTTTGCAACCCATTATCATGAATTGACGGAGCTGGCCGCAAAAAAACAAAGGATCAAAAATTACAATATCGCTGTCAAGGAATGGAACGATAAGATAATTTTTTTAAGGAAGCTTGTGCCGGGTGAGACCAGCAGAAGTTATGGAATTCAGGTCGCCAGGATTGCCGGGTTGCCTGAAGAGGTCCTTAAGAGGGCAGGGGAGATCCTTGAAGAACTTGAAGATAAAGGGCTTAATGGTGGAGAGATATGGCCTTCATCCAGGATTGCGGGCGAGGATGACGGCTTACATCAATTGAGTCTTTTCAGGTCCCACGATAATAGGATAAGCGAGTGGATAAGGGGCCTGGAAATCTCTTCAATGACCCCTCTTGAGGCCTTGATGGAGCTTAACAGGCTTAAGGAATCGATAGATGCTTGAACAGGAATTTCTGCTAATCACCTAACACTACGAAAAGACAAAGATCAAAAATGGCCTACAGACCAAAAATAATAATCCTTTTGCTTTTTACGATTCTATTTTTCCAATCTACTGCTTCATCGGCTGCAGCTACAGCCGATAGGGCCGACAGACTTCTGAAGAGCGCTGATGAATGCCGGAAGAAACTTGTATCATCGGTTGAAAAGAAAAAGTACCGTCACAACTGGGAGGCATGTGTAAGGAAATACGAGGCGGTATACAGGGCATTTCCCGAGAGCGACGAGGCCGCGTGGGCCCTTTATCAAGAGGGGAGACTCTATTCGGATCTTTATTATCTTTCGGGAAGATCCGGGGATCTGGAAAGAGCTGTTGATTTTTTCAAAAGGCTTACGGGAAAATTTGAGTCCCACAGACTCGCAGATGATGCCTATTATCATCTTGGTGAAATCTATTATAAATACAGGAAAGACAACATCAAGGCCCGTGAGGCCTTTTCCAACGTTGTTGAAAGGTATCCGAAGGGTGACATGACATCCGCTGCCGGGAAGATGCTCCTGGTTCTGGAGAAAAAAGGCGGTAAAAAGATCACCCTCAGTGCGGGGCCGCCATTGCAAAAGGGTTCGAAAGAGGCTTCCCGGTTGCTGAATGACGCAGACAAATGCAGAAAATCACTCCTGACAAGTTCAAAAAAGAAAAAATACCGTCATAACTGGAAAAATTGTATTAAAAAGTACATTCGGGTTCTTGAATCGCATCCTGGAACCGATCAGGCTGTCTGGGCAACCTATAGGGCGGGACTGCTTTTTCAAAATCTATACAGGTATTCGGGACGGTCAAAGGACCTTGACGAGGCCTTGGCCTATTACAGGATAGTAGCGGAGAAATTCGCAAGTCATCAACTTGCAGATGATGCTCAATACAGGACAGGGGAAATTTATCTGAAAGAGAAAAATGATCCGACTCAGGCATATGTCGAGTTTCTGAAAGTGGACATAAAGTTTCCCTCAGGAGACATGAGAGCGAAGGCCAAGAAAAGACTTGACCAACTGGCTGTCGCACTCAGCAAAAGGGATGATGTCAATGAGGTGAAAAACCGTAAAAAAGATGGGCCTGGTGTTATAAAGGTCCATAATATCAGACACTGGTCGACCCCTAATTACACTAGAGTTGTGCTGGACGTTGAGGCTCCGGTAAAATATGAACATCATCTGCTAAAAGCGGATCCGGACAACAAAAAGCCGAGAAGACTCTACATCGATCTCAAAAGTGCCGTAGTGAGTTCAAAAATCGAGAGTGCCATACCGATTAAGGATGGGTTGCTGCAGAGGGCCAGGGCGGCCCAATATGACAAAGACGTCGTAAGGGTTGTTCTGGATACCCAGCGAGTGGGCGGTTATAAGGTGTTCCATCTTCATGATCCCTTCAGAATCGTCGTTGATGTAAGGAGATTTGAGAAAACAGAACAGAAAGAAAGAACACCTGTTAAAACGAGGAAAAGGCGTGTCGGAAAAGGGGTCAAAAGGGCCGATAACTCTCACGATTCGGTATCGCTGGCAAGACAGCTTGGGTTGAATGTAAAGAAGATCGTGATTGATCCGGGCCATGGCGGCAAAGATCCAGGCTGCATACTTGGGGGAAAGATCCGCGAAAAGGACCTTGTGCTCAAGATTGCCAAGCTGCTGGCAAAGGAGATAAAAACCAAAATAGGGTGCGAGGTCTGCCTGACAAGGGATAAAGATATATTTCTGCCCCTTGAAAGAAGGACTGCGATTGCTAATATGCAGAAGGCGGATCTCTTTATTTCATTACATATAAACGCACACAGAAACAAAAAGATCTATGGGCTTGAGACCTATTTCCTCAATATGGCAACCGATGAAAGGGCCGTAATGGTGGCAGCCAGGGAAAACGCGACATCTGAAAAAAATATAAGCGATCTACAGTCTATCTTGAACGATCTAATGCTTAATACCAAAATCCATGAATCGAGCCGGCTTGCAAAGGAGGTTCAAAACGGTGTCGTCTACAGCGTAAAAAAGGGGTACAAACCTGTAAGAAACTTGGGTGTTAAGCAGGCCCCCTTTTATGTGCTCATAGGAGCGGAAATGCCGGCGGTGCTGGTGGAGGCAGGATTCCTTACCAATTCAACAGAAAGGAAAAGGCTCCTGAGCAGCACATACCACAAACGCCTTGCTGAAGGAATATGTTCCGGGGTCAAATCCTATATGGAAAATATTGACCAGATATATGGAGGAGGCTAGCTTTTCAGCCTATTTGAGCCTCAGGTAGGCATCAATGAAAGGATCTATCCCACCGTCCATGACCGATTCCACGTTTCCCAGGTCTATGTTCGTGCGGTGATCTTTTACCATCCTGTATGGATTGAGCACATATGACCTTATCTGACTGCCCCAGGCTATTTCTTTCTGTGAATCGTGCATATTCTGCTTCTTTTGGTCAAGCTTGCCTTTTTCAAGGTCATAAAGTTTTGATTTCAGCACCTTTAAGGCCATGTCCTTATTTCTATGCTGGGATTTTTCATTCTGACACTGAACAACTATTCCTGTCGGAAAATGAGTGATCCTGATAGCTGAACTTGTCTTATTTACATGTTGTCCGCCAGGGCCGCTTGCCCTGAATGTATCGATTCTCAAATCCTTGTCATCTATTTCGATTTTTATGTCCCTGTCCACTTCAGGCAATACGGACACCGATGCGAATGAGGTATGTCTTCTCCCTGAGGCATCAAAGGGGGATATCCTGACCAGCCTGTGTATCCCATGTTCCGACTTTAGGTATCCGTACGCATAGGCTCCTATAACGTTGAATGTCACGTTTTTTATGCCTGCCTCATCACCAGGCAGAAAATCCATTATCTCGAACCTTTTGCCCTTATTTTCACTCCAACGGGTATACATCCTGAAGAGCATCTGCGCCCAATCCTGAGCCTCGGTCCCGCCTGCGCCTGCGTTTATGGCAATGATTGCATTTCTCTTGTCATCGGGTTCACCGAGGAGTGATTTGAATTCAAGGTCTTTGATTTCCTTTTCAAGGCTGTTGATATCAGAGTATACCTCACCAAGGGTATCCTGATCCTTCTCTTCCAGGGCCATCTCTGCGAGAATTTTGGAATCTTCCGATTTCCTGCGGAGGTCCTGCCAGAGACTGATTTTATCGCTTAACATCGCCCTCTGCTGGTTAAATTGAGAAATCTCCTCCTGGTCCCTTTGCCAGAAGTCATTACTTGACATTGTCTTTTCTATCTCATCGAGCTCTTCCTGATTGCTGTCCAAGTCAAAGATGACCTCTTAACTTATCCAGATGGCTCATAATGTTTTCAATTTTTGTCAAAATTTCCGAATTCATATCTATTCTCCTTCCAATATGCCGTTTCCGGCATGACAATAGGGCTTATAGTCCTTTGTTTGAATTTCTAATTTATTTCCGGCCGGCAATGGTCCTTTTGCGCGATATCCGAATCAACCTGAATGCCGCTTTAGCAACATGCGATATGTCATATGTGAGTCTGCACCCAGGCTCACCCTCTGCTGGCCCGGTTTCCCGGCTTCTTGATCTTGGATGAAATTCCCTGTTTACGATCCTGAAATATGTAAACGCCCATGATTTGATTTATGATTGTGCGCTAATCCAATGTTAACGGGTATGGGGGACAATTTCAAGCCCCCCTAAAACAGATGTTCATATTATATTTATAAAAGAATATTTAAAGTAAATATATTTATGGTTTTTCTCCAACTTAGTTGTAGAAATACAAGCACCGAGTCTCCGAGGAAGGGGCTGAGCGCTTGTATTTCTTTCGTAGTTCACTTGGACCCAAGCCCGGAGCGGTTAAGTCACATCGACTGTAACTAGACCATCAACACTATGAACCTTGGCCTCTTCTTCAAGCAATCGCCGCGTCGCTGCATAGGGAGCCTTGAATCCACGGCCTTTGAACTCCATGGGTTTATACCTGTTCAGCCCTGTTTAAGAACAGGTAATCGGCAGATACTCAATATGTTTGAAAGATACAACCTAAAGGGGGCAGGGCCATAAAGTTTCAGCGCCTTAGATACGTGCTAAAAGAGACCCGGGCCGTCGTCCGGTTTTTCATCCTTTGAAAAAATGCCATTTTTTGTGTGGAGTTTCCTTTTGATCAACAGGCTCATCAAGATTGTCAAGGCAAGGACAAGTGTTGATAGCGCAAATATGTCGCCGAAACGTGTATATAAACTCATGTGTCGCTTGTTGATTCGTACCGAATGCGTCAATGTCTCTTCCGTGAAAAGACCTCCCTTTTTGAGTATTCTTCCTCTGGAATCTATAAAGGCGCTTATGCCCGTATTGGCCGCTCTTACGACAGAAATGCGGGTTTCAACAGCACGAAAGACGGTCATTGCCAGATGCTGGTATGGTGCGCTGGTTTTCCCAAACCAGGCGTCATTGGTCATGTTTACGATCAGGTTGGCACCTTCCTTTGCAAGGGTGCGAGCGATCTCCGGAAAAATTGCCTCAAAACATATCAGGACTCCCAGGCTCTGTCCTTTGTCATTAAGTGGTTTGATCGTTTTTCCGTGTATGAAATCCCCGGCTGATGGAACGAGACGATTGATAAAAAACAGGAATCTCTTTAGAGGAACATATTCACCAAAAGGCACAAGGTGGTTTTTATCGTAATACTGAAGGTTTTTACCTTCCGGATTTATGAGATAGGCCCTGTTAAGATAAGATACTTCCAGATCGGTTTTAGTGTAAGCCGGGCTTCCGAACAGCAGGGATGCACCGGTTTTTTCAGAAAGAGTCCGGACAGCAGGGGTGTATTCCCTGCTATTCTGGAAAAAGAATGGAACAGCCGTTTCAGGCCATATGATCAGTTCGGGTGAATCGCAAACAAGGGAGAGTGTGAGCCTTTTAAGTACCGACATAGTCTTTTCCCGGTATGTCGGATCCCACTTAACGGATTGATCGATATTGGGCTGGACGATCGCGGTCCTTAGATATACCGGGGTTGCTTCCATATCCGGATTACCGGATAGCTGATATTGCCCGTAGAGGATCGTTGCCCCGAGCAGGATGCAGGCGGTACTAATCTCAAGTCTCAGAGATTTTATCGTCCTTGAGCTGCTCAGTATAAGTAGCTGAATAACAACATTTGTATGGACAATAATAAATGATATGCCGTAGACGCCAAAGATATCGGAAATCTGAATTAGGGTAAGGTTGCTGTATTGGGAATATCCCATAAGGCACCAAGGAAACCCGGTAAAGAGAATAGAACGCAGATACTCAAGACTGACCCATGTTGCAGGAACAGCTAAAGCGGCAACCCTGCGGTTTTGAAAAGGCAGAATAATCGTGCTGAAAACCGCCGGGTAGATAGACATATAAAGGCAAAGGAGTGCAAACGGGCCTATGCTTATGAGGATATTAATGTTTCCGTAGTGGGATAAAACCACTACGATCCAGTAGAGAAGAGTAATGGAATGAAAAAATCCGGTTATAAGCCCAAGCTTAAAGGCTGCCCGGGGAGAAACTCCCCTGAGCCTTATAAGAAGAGGAATCAGCGCAAACCAAGCCAACCAGCTTAAATCCAGGGGCGGAAAGGATGCCGTAAGCATCAATCCTGAGAGGGCTGCGCAGGCAATATCTGCTGAGCTTGGCTTTCCGCGCCTATTTGTTGTTAATGATTTGGGTTGAAGCTTTGCAAGGGCCATTGGCTTTAGAAATAAGGATCCGAATAAAAGATGTGGTTCATCTATGAGTCTGCGTTCCTGCGGATTCCGGAGGGCTCGTGCGGGTGATTAGGACTGAATCGATTTTGCGTTGATCTGCCTTCTTTATTATCAATTCCAGGTCCTCAAATGATATTTTTTCGTTGGTTCTTGGTATTCTTCCAAGCAAATGAATGATAAACCCACCAACAGATTCGAAGTCCCCTTTTGGAAAGTGCGCATTGAGATGCTCTTCCAGCTTTTCGATTTCAAGCCTTGCATCTACCAGTACTGATCGTTCATCCATTACTTTTAAAAGCGACTGCTCATTATCGTGCTCATCCTGAATTTCTCCGACTATTTCTTCCAGTATGTCCTCAATAGTGATAATTCCGGCGGTGCCGCCATACTCGTCGGTCACGATGGCAAGGTGCATTTTTTTCTCTTTTAGATCTTTCAGCAATTCAATCGCCTTTTTTGTCGTTGGGACAAAAAAGGGCTTCCTTAAGTTATCGAAAGGTATTTTGGATCCGGAATCCTTACCCCAGAGCCTTAGAATATCTTTTGCGTGGAGGATACCGACTATCTTGTCCAGGCCTTTTTCGTATATGGGTATTCTGGTGTGACCGCAGTCGGTAACCAGCCCGATGAATTGAGAAAGGGTTGAATCCAGGGGAGCTGATGAGATTTCAGTGCGAGGAATCATTATGGAATGGACCTGAGTCTGTTTGAGCTCAAGCACCCCGTTTACCATATGGGTCTCTTCATCACTGACAAAACCCCTCGCCTGACCCTCATCCATCAAATCATGAATTTCTTCGGCAAGGTCACTACTGTTGCCGATAGGGTTTTTTTTCTTTAAAAGAGATAGGAAGCGAGCAAAAAGCCCCTTTTCCGGGTCTTCTTCCAAGAATAAAAGATCTCCGCTGTTATTTTAAATTTAATATACCAAAAACAAACCTATCAACAGATAGGTCAATAGACTAATACTTTATTGAAAATTCTATTTTTGTGATATCATAATGTCAAGAAATTTGCTTTTAAAGGCTTGAGATGAAATATACCACTTGACTGAGGTATGCCCCTGTAGTATATTTTCGAGTCATTACATTTGCTTGTTGTTTGTTTTGAGGATTGTTTCTGAGTTAAACGACATTGAAATGCGCGGGCATAGCTCAGTTGGTAGAGTACAAGCTTCCCAAGCTTGGGGTCGCGGGTTCGAACCCCGTTGCCCGCTCCATTTTGTATCCAGGTATTTTTTGGCCTGATACCCTTTTTGAGGTTCCCGACTGTCTTCAACCGGGTGTTACTTCGAATTGCGGACGTGGCAATGGCAAGTATTTCCCATTTAAGGATGTTATGTAAAAAAAGATGCTTAACATTCTAGCTAGTCTGCAAGTCGGAAGCGGGCCAAAAGCCCGCTTTTTTGTTATCTTTATCAGCGGGTGCTTAATAATAATATAATGATAAATCAAATAGTTAAGGTTATGGAAACTTCAGATTCCGCAGATACGCTTTTGAGTAAGATTGATCGCCTGATAGAGCCTGTTGCAGAGGAGATGGGATTTGAATTAGTAGACACCGAATATTTGTGTGAGAATGGCAGATGGGTATTGCGGGTATATTTGGATAAGGAAGGCGGAATTACAATAGATGATTGTGCAACCTCAAGCCGGGAAATCGGCGGCCTTATAGATATAAAGGAAGTTTTTGACCATGGATATGTGCTTGAGGTTTCCTCCCCGGGCCTAAACAGGCGGCTTAGGAGAGAAAAGGACTTTATGGATGTCCTGGATAAAATGGTTAAGATTACAATGTCTAAGCCGCTTGATGGACGTCGAAATTTTAAAGGGCGACTGTCAAGAGTTCAAGATGGAATTTTACATATTGTTATTGAAAATGAGATAGTTGAGATTCCGTTGCAAGGGGTGAAAAAGGCCAACCTTATTTATGAATTTGGCTCATAAAGATACAACAATTTTGGTGGAGTACTGAAGATGATATCAGATTTGACGAGAATGATAGACCAGGTAAGCCGTGAGAAAGGGGTGGATCAAGATGTGCTGATCGGTGCGCTGGAGGAAGCGGTCCGTACGGCAGCACGCAAGTCTTTTGGCCCTGATTACGAGCTTGAGGTTTCTTATAATGAGGAATTGGGCGAGATTGAGGTGTTTGAGTTCAAAGAGGTTGTAGAGAAGGTCGAAAGTGAACACCTTGAAGTATCGCTTGAGGAGGCAAAGGAGCTGGATCCGGAATCTGAAATAGGTGACAGTCTCGGCATGAAAATGGACACGGATACCTTTGGAAGAATCGCCGCCCAATCTGCGAAACAGGTTATAATGCAGCGCCTGAAAGAGGCTGAGCGTGATATCGTTTATGACGATTTCAAGGACAGACGTGGAGAGATAATCAATGGTATTGTGCAGAGGTTTGACCGGGGCTCGATTATCGTGAATCTGGGAAGGACCGAAGCAGAATTGCCGGTGAAAGAACAGGTGCCAAGGGATTCCTACAAACAGGGTGATCGTATCAGGGCGTATATCCTTGATATAAAGCAGTTCAGCCGCGGTCCCCAGATAATAATTTCCCGTACGCATCCAAACTTTGTCTCGGCCTTATTTGAAAACGAGGTCCCTGAAATAGCTGAAAGAATTGTTCAGATAGTGCAGGTGGCGAGGGAACCTGGAAACAGGTCTAAGATAGCGGTTACGTCTAAAGACGGTGATGTGGATCCGGTAGGGGCATGTGTCGGAATGAAAGGAAGAAGGGTCCAGGCCGTTGTCCAGGAGCTGCGTGGAGAAAAAATCGATATTGTTACGTGGGACCAAGACCCTGCAAAATTTATATGTAACGCGCTTGCTCCGGCAGAAATTGTTAGGGTGGTCGTTGATGAGACGAACCATTCGATGGAGGTCGTTGTTCCTGACGACCAGTTATCTCTTGCAATAGGGAAAAGGGGCCAGAATGTGCGGCTGGCGTCACGTCTTACCGGATGGAAGCTTGATGTAGTAGGTGAAACTTCCTATAACGACAACCTTAAGCATGGGTTTAAATCGCTGCTTGACCTTCCGGGGGTGGGGGAAAAGATCGCCTCCGAGCTTTATGAGGAGGGATTTGGTTCTGCAGAAGATATAGCCAAATCAGGGGTGGATGATTTGAAATCGGTGTCAGGTGTAAGCAAGGATAAGGCGACCACTCTCATTGAAGATGCCATCTCATATGTAAATAGTAAAAAGAAATCAGAAAAAGATGCTGAAGAAGGCGATGTGGAAAATGAATCCGGCGAAGCAGCAGCGGATCCTGAGCCTCAGAATCCGGATGATAAAGAAAAGGTTGAGTCCGGAGCGGAAGTGGACAACGATAATGAGGGCGACTAGGCACATACCTATGAGGATGTGCATATCCTGTCGGGCAAGAAGACCGAAGGATGAGATGATAAGGCTGAGTGTCGATTCAGATAAAAGGGTCGATATAGACAAACAAGGAAAAGCCGAGGGGCGTGGAGCCTATGTGTGCAAAAGTGAAAGCTGCCTTGAGCAGATAGGAAAGAGGCCTAATCTTGTTTTCAAGGCCTTCAGGAACTGCGGACGGCTTATAATTCCTTAAGACCCCCTGGCAGATGAAGCATATTTGATAAGAGATTTTGACGCTTTGATTTTTTTGGAGATTTTTTTGTGGTGATTACAAGACAGTGAAATTACCGGTAAATGAGCGGGAACACTGTTTAAGGCTAGAAGCTTTTTGGGGGAGTATATGGCGAAGGTTAGAGTCTATGAGCTAGCCAGAGATTTGAACGTAGACAGCAAGGATCTGGTCGATAAACTTGTCGCGGGCGGTATGGATGTCAAAAATTACATGAGTACCCTTGACGATGAAAATATCAGGAAGGCGCGGGAAATTTTTTCCGGGGTAGTATCTGAGGTTATTGAAGAAAAACGGATTAAACCTACGGTTATTCGACGCCGGAAGAAAAAAAAGGTGGAAAAGCAGCCTTCCATTGAAGAAGTTTCCGTGGAAGAACTCGAGCCTGAACATGTTGAAGCTGTTGAGCCGGTCGCAGAGGTCACTGATAGGCAGATTGAAACGGAGGAAAAACCAGCGTCTGAAACGGCTGAGGAATCTCGACAGGTGGAAGAAACAGCTCCCACTGCTGAGGCCGAAAGCGAGGAAGAAGCTGAGGAAAAAACGACCGAAGCCCTGGAGGCGGAGAAGAGGATAGAAAAATCTGTCACCCCCAAGGTAAAGGGCAAAAAAACCAAAAAGAAGAAATTCGACCAGCCGGCGAAAATAATCAAGAGACCGGATGTGGTTCCTCCTGTTGCCCCTGTTGTTGAAGATTTCGAAGAAGCAGACCCGAAGACCAAAATACCAGAGCCCCCAGTGGCTGAACCGATAGGTTTAAAAAAGGAAGAAGCAGCACCTGAGGCGAAAAAGGGTAAACCAGCAAGGAAGAAAAAGGACAGAAGGAAAAAAGAGGCTACAGTAGAAAAACTGGATGCCCCTCTTCGGCATAAAAAGAAAGAGATATATGAGAGAGCCGATCTATATAAGGGCCGACCTGGAAAGGCAAAGTCAAAAAAAGGAGCAGGTAGGTCTAAAGAGGGTATAAAGAAGACCAAACATACCGAAATTACCGTGCCCAAGGCTATAAAAAGGCGAATAAAAATCCAGGAGTCCGTTACAATCGCTGAAATTGGAAAGGCCATGGGGATAAAGGCGGTGGATATCATAAAGAAGCTTTTTTCCATGGGTTTTCCAGCGGCTATTAACCAATCCATCGATTTTGAGACGGCCTCACTTGTCGCATATGAGTTCGGATATGAAGTCGAACTTGATACATTCGAAGAGGATGAGATTATCCATGAGCAGGAGGATAGACCTGAGGACCTTCAGACCAGACCGCCTGTCGTAACAATAATGGGACATGTCGATCACGGTAAGACTTCACTGTTGGACTATATCCGTAATTCCAATATAATTGACGGTGAATCCGGAGGCATAACTCAACATATCGGCGCGTACTACGTCGAAACCAAAGGTGGAAATGTCGTTTTCCTTGATACCCCCGGGCATGAAGCCTTTACTGCTATGAGGGCCAGGGGCGCTAAGGTAACCGATATAATTGTTTTGATCGTTGCCGCGGACGACGGTGTTATGCCTCAGACGAGAGAGGCTGTAAATCACGCCAGGGCTGCCGATATTCCGATAGTAGTCGCCGTAAACAAAATTGACAAGGTGGATGCGGACAGGGAAAAAGTTAAAAGGGAACTTTCGGACCTGGATCTTGCTCCTGAAGAATGGGGCGGTGATACAATCTATGGATATATATCTGCAAAGACGGGTGAAGGTGTAGATGATCTTTTGGGTCTGATATTGCTCCAGGCCGAAATGATGGAACTCAAGGGTAATCCGAGCAAGGCGGCAAGAGGCACAGTAATAGAGGCGAAACTGGATAAGAGCAGAGGGCCTATTGCGACCGTTCTTGTCAGTAACGGTGCTTTGAAACAGGGCGATTACTTCATATGCGGCGAGTATCACGGAAAAGTAAGGGCCATGCTTAATCATCGCGGGGAGAGAATGAAATCAGCCGGCCCTTCCGTGCCGAGTGAGGTTTACGGTATATCGGGTGTCCCAATGGCAGGTGATGAATTTATAGTAGTCAAAGATGAAAAGACTGCCAAGAGCATAATCGAAAATCGAAAGATGAAATCTAAAAAGCCTGAAGTCGCTAAGAGGGGGGTAGTGAGCCTCGACGATCTGTTTGAGAGAATGAAGGAAGGCGAAGTAAAAGAGCTCAACATCATCATAAAGGCAGACGTTCAGGGTTCGCTTGAGGCCCTGTCGGACTCTCTGATCAAACAGAGTACTGAAGAGGTCAAAGTGAACATTATTCATTCGGCAACAGGTACGGTTAGTGAATCTGACATCATGCTGGCTTCCGCCTCAGGTGCAATCATAATCGGCTTTAACGTGAGGGCAAATTCACGAGTATCGGAAATGGCCGAAAAGGAAAGTGTGGATATACATTACTATGACGTCATATATAATGCCATAAAGGAAGTCAGGCTGGCGATGGCGGGATTGCTTGAACCTGTATATGAGGAGCATATAATAGGAAGAGTCGATATAAAGGAAATTTTCAAGGTTCCTAAAATCGGTACAGTGGGTGGTTGTTATGTAACTGATGGGCATGTTGAAAGAAATGCTCGTGTCAGACTTCTTCGAGATGATGTCGTAGTATTTGACGGAAAAATATCTTCTCTGAGAAGATTCAAGGATGATGTTAAAGAGGTCCAGTCAGGGTATGAATGCGGGATCGGACTAGAAAATTTTAACGATATCAAACCGGGTGACACCTTTGAAATTTACTATATGGAAGAAATGGAGGCAGAGCTCTAATAAAAATGGTGGTAGGTACCGTTAAGGTCCAATTTATGCTAACTGACAACCGTTCCCTGAAAGGGAAGCGGAAAGTAGTCAGAAGTATGATTGATAAAGTAAAGTCGCGATTCAATGTGTCCATCGCCGAAATCGGATCAAATGATAAATGGCAGAAAATCGAATTGGGAATCACGGCAGTGGGTAATGACAGACGGCATATCGACGGATCACTCAATCATGTAATTTCATTTCTTGAATCACTCTGCTTGGCTGAGTTAATAAATTCGGAAATGGATATAATAAATATCTAGATCAGGATAAAACAAACAGGCGGAGTGCAGCGCCGATAGAGAATGTTGAGGAATTTTATGTTGTCTGGCAGAAGGGCCGACAGGGTCGGTGATTTAATACTAAGAGAAGTCGCAATTTTATTGATTGATAAAATAAAAGATCCTCGTGTAAAAAATATTACGATTACAGGTATAGATCTCAGTAACGATCTAAGAATTGCGAAAGTTTACTTCAGCGTAATAGGAGACTCGACGTTTATCGGAAATGCCAAAAAGGGCCTTGAAAGCGCAAAGGGCTATATACGGAAGGAGATAGGCAGACGACTTTCCCTGAAATATGTCCCTGAAGTTCGTTTTATTCATGATACTTCAATGGAGAACGCCGGGCATATGGACAAGCTTTTCGAAAACTTAAAGCAGGGCTCAACGGATGGTCGTTCCGAATAGTCGTCTGAAATATATTCCCTGTTAGCTGATCCGGTTTATGAAGATATCATTCCTTAGCCTCATATTGACGGGAGGGTTGTATTTTAAAAGACGGAATAATATTGATCGATAAGGAAGAAAAAGAGACTTCCTTCGATGTCGTTAAAAAAGTTAAGTCTTTATTCAAGAAAAGAAAAGGATTAAAGGTCGGGCACGCCGGTACACTAGACCCTTTTGCGACGGGTCTGCTGGTCATACTTATGGGAAATGCTACCAAAATATCGTCTTTTGTTATGTCTCAGGATAAAGTTTACAAGGGTACAATGATGCTGGGAACCGAGACAGATACCTTGGACCCGACGGGTCTGGTCGTAAGAACTGCAAAAGTGCCTGATTTAAACCTTGAATTAATTAAATGCAAGGCAGCCGAATTTGAAGGGGATATCGAACAGACCCCCCCCATTTATTCCGCCTTGAAGTACAATGGACAAAGGGCCTATAAACTGGCTCGAAAAGGTTCGGAAGTAAAATTACAAAAAAGAAGAGTTAGAATAAATTTTATTAAAATTTGTAATTTTGAAATGCCTTTTGTTTCATTCGAGGTGGGCTGCTCAAGTGGCACTTATATTAGAAGTTTAGCGGCTGACCTCGGCTCAAAGCTCGGCACTGTTTCCCACCTTACGGCTCTGAGGAGGTTGAAAAGTGGATTGTTCAATGTCAGAGATGCTTTATTGAGCAAAGAAATAGTGCAGAGTTCCGGGCCAGACATACTTAAGGGGCGAATAGTTTCCCTCAGGCAAAGTTTACCTCAAATGAAGGAATTGGAAATCGAAGAGGAACTCGCTGCCAGGATTAAGACCGGCCACCAACCGAAATGGGAAGAAATAGATGGGTCCTGCCAGCACAGTAGATGGAGCGGAGGGTATGTAAAACTTGTTACAAACAAGAATCTCGTTGCAATTGTCAAATGTATATCTGAAGAAAGCGAGGATAAAGGACATGACAGTTTGAAATTGGAAAGAGTTTTTGTATGAATTATTTAGAGCAGAAAGCAGCGTCGTCTTAGGCGATCTGATGACATATATTATTTACTAAAAAAACGAATATCAAAAAAGTATCATAGGAGGTAATAAAAGTGGTTTTAACGCCGGAAATAAAGAAAGATATAATTGATCGGTTCAAACTGCACGGAAAAGACACGGGTTCTTCGGAGGTACAGATTGCACTCCTTACAAACAGAATAGAGTATTTGACTGATCATTTTAAGGTTCACAAGAAGGACCATCATTCCAGACGGGGACTTTTAAAACTGGTTGGCCAGAGGAGAAGACTTCTCAATTACCTTAAGAAAAAGAATATGGATAAATATAGAACAGTAATTAAACAACTAGGAATAAGAAAGTAATTCCTTGGGAAATATCGAATAAATTCGATAAAAGGGAATGAACATTCTGAAAGGATGACAAAATGATAGAGAGCTGTACGCTGGAATTAAACGGCCAGAAGCTGAATATTGAAACAGGCCGTGTGGCGAAGCAGGCCAGCGGTTCTGCCGTGGTAACTTTTGGAGAAACAGTTGTGCTTGTTACAGCCGTGTCAACCGAAGAGGTGCGGGAAGGGATCGATTTTTTGCCACTTACCGTCGAGTATCAGGAGATGTCCTATGCAGGAGGGCGAATACCTGGCAATTTCTTCCGTAGGGATATGGGAAGACCCAGCGAGCAGGAAACTCTGACTTCCCGTTTGATAGACAGGCCATTAAGACCTTTGTTCCCGGATAATTATCACTTTGAAACGCAGGTGATCGCAAGTGTTCTGTCAACGGACAAGGAGAATATGGCCGATGTCTTGGCCCTTTTAGGTGCATCAGCGGCGCTTGAAATTTCCGATATACCTTTTCTTGGCCCTGTGGCGGGGGTGAGGGTCGGGAGAATCGAGGGGGATTTCGTCGCAAACCCTACCGTAAGCCAACTTGCTGAAAGTGATATCAATCTCATCGTGGCCGGAAATAGTTCCGGAATAGTCATGGTTGAAGCAGGTGCAATATTTGCTTCTGAATCGGACATGATCGATGCCATATTTTTCGGCTATGAGGCATTGTCTCCTATGCTTGAAATGCAGGAAGAGCTTAAGAGAAAGGTGGGCAAACCTAAAAGAAGTATCCCTCCCGCACCAGCCGACGAAATTCCCATGGAAAGGATCAAACAGATTGGAGCCGATAAGTTTACAGAAGTGCTTCGAATTCCGGAAAAGATAGCAAGGCAAACAAAAAGAAAAGAAGCGGTCGGTTCCATCGTGGAAGCCCTTATAGGTGAGTATGAAGAAAAGGAAACCGAAATCAAAGATGCCGTCCATAATTTTGAAAGGGAGATGATACGGAAGATGATCCTGGAGGATGGCAAAAGAATGGATGGCCGGGCATTTGATGAAGTAAGGCCTATCGATTGCATGGTGGGTGTTTTGCCCAGAGTGCATGGTTCGGCTCTTTTTACGCGTGGGGAAACCCAGGCTATGGTTTTGACTACCCTTGGTACGGATCGAGATGAACAGAGGATAGAGTCGATTTACGGGGAAAAATCACGCTCATTCATACTTCATTATAATTTTCCTCCATACAGCGTGGGTGAAGCCAAGAGGATCGGTTCTCCCGGGCGCAGGGAGATAGGTCATGGGGCTTTGGCACGCAGGGCGCTTCTTCCAGTTATCCCTGAAAACGATGAATTCAAATACTGCATCAGAGTGGTTTCGGAAATCCTTGAGTCTAACGGTTCTTCCTCCATGGCAAGCGTGTGCGGCGGCTGTTTATCCCTGATGGATGCGGGTGTGCCTTTGAAAGCGGCTGTAGCCGGTGTCGCCATGGGGCTGGTTTCTGATGGAGACAATATCGCCATTCTGACTGATATCATAGGGGATGAAGACCACTATGGTGACATGGATTTCAAGGTTACCGGAACAACCGATGGAATTACCGCCCTGCAGATGGACATAAAGATAGACGGAATCACAAGAGATATCCTTGAAAAAGCCTTGAAACAGGCAAAACAGGGAAGGCTTTTCATTTTGAAAGAGATGAATAAAGCGATAGAACAACCAAGAAGTCAGGTTTCAGAATATGCGCCCATAATAACAACCATGAAAATAAAATCGGAAAAGGTGAGAATCCTCATCGGCCCAGGCGGCAAGACTATCAGGGAAATTACCAATTCCTCAGGTTCGAGGATAGAAGTCGATGATGTGGGAACTGTCACCATCGCATCCTCCGACAAGGAAAGCGCCGACAATGCCATTGAGATGATAAGGGAAATAATCCGTGAGGCGGAGGTTGGTAAGATATACAACGGCAGGGTTGTAAAGATCATGGACTTTGGGGCCTTTGTTGAAATCTTTCCCGGAACCGAAGGGCTTGTTCATATATCTCAACTTGAAAATACCAGGGTAAATAAGGTTACCGATGTGGTAAAGGAAGGCGATGAGATATCAGTAAAAGTCCTTGAAATTGACGATAGGGGGAAAATTAGACTGTCTCGTAAGGCCGCAATGGATGAAAGCCTGAGTGATGTTTAGTAAAACTGTCCTTGATAATGGTGTGCGGATCTTATCGGAGAGGATCGAGCACCTGAAGTCCGTTTCCATAGGTATCTGGGTGAATACCGGATCACGAGATGAATTGACTCAGGAAAACGGAATCTCTCATTTTATTGAACATATGATTTTCAAAGGAACCCGGAACCGCAGCAGCTTTCAGATTGCAAAGGAGTTGGATGCGATAGGAGGGTTATCCAATGCCTTCACAGGAAAAGAGAATACCTGTTTTCACACGAGGGTGCTTGGCAGACATTTTGGCATAGCTGCCGACATACTTTCCGATATCTTTCTAAACTCAAAGTTTGATCCAAAAGACGTTGAAAGGGAGAGGCAGGTAGTCCTCCAAGAAATAAGCATGGTTGAGGATTGCCCGGATGAAAATATCCAGGAGATCTTCAGCCGCGTCTTTTGGACCGGCCATCCTATCGGAATGTCTATCCTGGGCACAGGGGAGAGCGTTTCAGCTTTCAGTAAACAGACAATCTTGGACTATATCAACAGATATTACCTGCCTGAGAGAATAATTATCGCTGCCGCCGGTGATGTAAATCATGATGAAATGGTATCCCATTTCGAATCAACGTTCGGTTTTATGGAAAAGGGCAGGTGGAATCCAGAGAGAGTAGCCCCTGCAAGCAATTCTGATATCGAGGTGTCTTATAAGCCTCTCGAACAGGTGCATATCTGCCTTGGAGGGGAGGCCCCTTCCCAAAGGAGTGAAAAAAGATATTCCTGCGCTGTTCTCAATACCATCTTCGGTGGAAATATGAGTTCGCGACTTTTTCAGGAGATAAGAGAGCGACAAGGTCTTGCATATAATGTCTGTTCGTTCATGTCTTCATATATAGATGCGGGGCTTCTCGGGGTATATGCGGCGACGGACAAAGAGAATGTCAACAGACTCCTTGAAAGCATCCGCAGGGAAATAGAAAAAATATGTGGAAGTGACCTATCAGATTCAGACCTTGATGCAGCCAAGGAACACATCGCGGGAAGCATATATCTGTCTGCTGAGAGTGCGGACAATCGTATGATGAGAATGACAAAAAACGAGTTCATCTTTGGGCGTTACGTACCTTATGAGGAGGTAGTGTGTAAACTGAAGGAGGTGTCGAAGAACGATGTGATTGAGGTTGCAAGGGAAATATTCAGACAGGACGGGCTAGCCCTAGCAACCCTGGGTCCTATGAAGGAAGAGGGCCTTGATAAAAACAGCTTTTTCACAAATCAATGATGATATTGGTGGTACCTTCCATTTAAATCCTGGGCTTGATGTCTTGATTCACCCTTTTTAATAGTTCCGGATCTGAATAAATTGAAAAAAATAATCGTAAAAATCAAACGCCTCTATGAAGACAGCGAACTACTGCTTCCTTCATACCAGTCGGAAGGTTCTTCAGGGCTGGATATAAGGGCATATGTCAAGGCACCTCAGAGGATTGAACCAGGAGGGATTAAGCTGATTCCTACCGGGCTTGCCATATCAATACCTCAGGGATACGAGGCCCAGATAAGACCAAGAAGCGGTCTCGCCTTAAAACATGGGATCGGTTTGGCAAATTCCCCTGGAACGATAGACTCCGATTATCGGGGTGAAATAGGTCTTATAATGGTAAACTGGGGCAGTGAGCCTTTTTTTGTGAAAAAAGGAGACCGCATCGCGCAGATGGTTATTTCCAGGGTATGTCAGGGTGAATTCATCGAGGTAAGGGATCTTGATACGACTGTCAGAGGAAACGGTGGTTTTGGACATACCGGAATCGAATGAGAGGTCGCATGCGTTTTTCAGTCCTTGCCTCAGGAAGCCAGGGAAATGCCTGTTATGTTGAAACCTCAGCGACAAGAATCCTTGTCGACGCAGGTCTAAGCTGCAAGGAAATAATCAGAAGGCTTGAAAATATCGGTGTGGAGCCTGATCGACTTGACGGCCTTTTTATCACCCATGAACATTCGGATCATATAAAGGGTGCGGGGGTTTTGTCCAGGCGATTTGATTTGCCTTTATACCTGAATAAAAAAACCCTGGATCAATCAAAAAAGTCGCTGGGTGATATCCCTGAACCTGTTATCTTGGAAACCGGGCACGGCATTGTAATCAAAGATCTACACATAGACACATTTACCAAATGCCATGATGCGGTTGATCCCGTTGGTCTGGTGTTGAGCAACAATGGCCTGAAATTAGGGATAGCCACAGACCTCGGAAGATCCACCCGATTGATCGAAGATAAACTCAAAAATTGTCATGCCCTAATAATCGAATTCAATTATGACCAAGCCATGCTTGATCAAGGGCCTTATCCTCTTTTTTTGAAAAAAAGGATCAAGGGTCCTGATGGGCACCTTTCAAACAGCCAGGCGGCAGAGCTAGTCAAAAAACTTTCCCACGGCAACCTGAAATATATTATGCTGGCCCACCTCAGCGAGGCAAACAATCTTCCTGAAAAGGCATCTCTAAAGGCTGAGGCGGCCCTAAGTGAATCAGATTTTTGCACGGCAGATATGATTGTGTGTGAACAGCATGATGCCGGGCCGATGATTGAGATCTGAACCTTTTTATTCTGGAGAGAGAAAAAATCTGGACGATCTCTTTGTCGATCCGTCACCCAACCTGGTTTTTTTAAGAATGAGTAAGTATTCTTTAAAAAAAAAGTAAATCCTGCTATGCTTGACAGTAATCTTATTTTTAAGCCGTTTTTTTCCATACCCGAAGTATTATTGAGCCGGGTTCCGTAGGTGGACAAGTTTTAGCAGGTGGATGTCATGCGACAGAGAAAAACAATTTTTCATATTGTTTTCTGTATTTGTTTTATATGCAGCTGCGCCCAGGTGCCTCTTACCAACAGGCGGAGCCTCAATTTGCTGCCTGAATCACAGATGCTCGCCCTGAGCCTCGAACAATACGGCAAGGTTATCAATGAGGCCAATCGTTCAAGGAACAGAGAAGATACGGAGCTTGTAAAAAGGGTGGGGAAAAGGATTGCCGGGGCTGCCGAAAGGTTCATGAATGATTCCGGTTTGCAGGAGAATTTGAAAAATTATAAGTGGGAATTCACTCTGATTGAAGATGATAAAACCGCTAATGCATGGTGCATGCCGGGAGGAAAGGTGGCGGTATATAGCGGTATATTCAAATATACCAAAGATGAAAATGGCCTTGCAGTGGTTATAGGGCATGAGGTGGCCCATGCAATTGCAAGACATGGAAACGAACGGATGAGTCAGGGCCTTATTGCATCAATGGGGGGCATAGCCCTTTCCGTGGCCCTATCAGAAAAACCCTCTCGAACCAGGAACCTATTTATGACCGCATATGGCGTTGGTTCGAGTCTGGCTGTGTTGCTTCCATACAGTCGTCTACATGAATATGAGGCCGATCGGATCGGATTGACTCTGATGGCCATGGCGGGCTATGATCCAAGGAAGGCTGTTTCGTTCTGGAATAGGATGGAAGGCCAGAAAGAAAAGGATCGTCCTCCGGAATATTTGTCGACTCACCCCGCTCCGGAGTCTAGGATAGCCCATATAAATTACTATATCCGAGAGGCACTGCCTTATTATAGAAGATAATATGCTGAAATTTTCCAGGGAGTTGCGCAAATGAAAGAAAGTGTTGCTGATTCTTTTTTTTATTCTTTGGTCCGGTTGGTAGACTCCATATACCAGGATGAGGATCTGGAGGATATATTGTATTTCATTCTTTCTCTGGCAGTTGAATTGACCGGTGGTAAAGGAAGTGCGATAAGGGTGCTGGAGCATGGCTCTTTTGATCTAAAGGCCGTATCAAGCTACGGGCTCAGCAAGGAATTTGTCGAATCCGGACCGATCGATTTCAGCAAGAGTGTTACCGAGATTATGGAGGGTGATATCATAATCTGCAATGATTTTGAAAATGACACAAGAGTCCAGAATCTGGACGCGGCGCGGAAAGAGGGCGTTAGCTCGGTCATAGGCCTTCCCTTTACAGTAAACGAATATACCTACAGTATAATGAGGGTGTATTATCCTCAAAAGAAAGTGCCCACTCACGAGGAGATCGAGCTGCTGAACAGCCTTGGAAAGATCAGTTGTCTTGTCATAGAGCGCGCTGTTTTGAGGGGTATGAACAACGAGGCATCTAACAAGCGGGATATTTCATAGATTTGAGCCCCGATTCGCTTTGATTGCCTTCGGATTCATATGAAAATGGATATAACCAAGATCGAACATCTGAAACTGGATAACCCGCAACTGAATGTCGTTCTTTATCAGCCTGAAATACCAGCCAATACGGGTAATATCGGACGCCTATGCGGCGCCGCCCGCCTTACTCTTCACCTTATTCACCCTCTTGGTTTCAGGGTGGATGACAGCAATCTAAAAAGGGCCGGCCTTGACTACTGGCATGAGATTGATGTAAGGCACCACTCTGATTTTCAGGATATCATGGATATGCTGGGCCAAGGTGCTAGTTTGCATGCCTTCAGCAGCCATTCAGCAATTCCCTACACGAAGGCTACTGTTTCAAAAGGAGATTATTTGCTTTTCGGCAGGGAAAGCATGGGACTGCCAGAGGCTATCAAGAAAACCTACCCATGCTATTCTGTCCCGATCTGGGGAAATGTAAGAAGCCTTAATCTTGCATCTACGGTAGGTATAGTATCCTACCATTTCCTACACAAAATGGGAAGATTTTGAACCTTCTCTTGAAAGGTTTGGTGCATAATTATAATGAGGGCCTGCGATTTTTCTCGATTCAGAATATATCGAGATTTAGAATAAACGATGAAGGGAGACACGTATGAAAAAGAAGGGCCTCTTTTTCTCCAAGGATTTTGAAAGGTGCATAGATTTTCACGGCCATATATGCCCTGGCATTGCGATAGGTTTCAGAGCGGCCAAGGCAGGATTGGAGTGGCTGGAAGAGAACAGGGCCTTAGATGAAGAAATCGTTTCAATAGTAGAAACAGATGCTTGCGGTGTAGATGCCGTACAGGTGCTTACGGGCTGTACATTCGGCAAGGGGAATCTAATATTCAAGGATTACGGCAAACAGGTCTTTACATTTTTGAGCAGAGAAACCGATCTTGGCGTCCGAGTCGCCTTAAAACCTGATTGTATCCCTTCTTCCGAGCGACATGGGCAACTTATGAAGAAGATTTCAGCGGGTGAGGCCTCAAAGAAAGAGCATGAGGAATTTGAGGAACTTCACCGTGAAAGGACGGTGATGATACTTGAAAAACGGCTTGAGGATCTTTTTTCCATAAGTATTGCAGAAATGAAAATGCCGGATAAAGCAAGAATCGATTCTTCCAAACCGTGCGCCATTTGCGGTGAACCTACCATGCAATCCAAGCTCATAAAAAATGGCAGTAAATTAGTATGCATGGATTGCCTGACGCAATTAAATCAATAATCGATGTATTCGTAAAAGAATAGACGGTATAATAAAAACTTATTCCGCAAAGAGGTCCGGGCTTTTTGCGATGCCGTCAATAATTAAGGTTTCTATCAGGAAAGTGTGAATACGATATCTATTTCAATACGCACGGAGCCCTTAAAGACCCGTTCAGGAGGGCGGGGAAAGGGGACCGCCTCTTTTACCGCCTCAAGAGCCGCCCTGTCGAGAAGCCTGTAATGAGACGTCTCGGATATCTTTAGATCTGTTATCCCTCCATCCGCGTGAATAACAAAGCTCAGCCTTGCCTTGCCTTCTAGCTGTCTCCTTTTTGCCCTGATAGGATATCGCTTTTGTCTCTCAATCCTGAACCTTACCAGGGCGAAGTACTGCTCACTTCCATTGTCTTCCAAATGATCTTTTACCAGGTTTCCCTTTGTAGATTTGTTTGACCATTCATGAATATTTATCTTTGACCGGTTTATGCCTTCAGGCGGATTGATATCCTGAATGGGTCTGAATAGAGGGGCATTTTGAGACGCTTGCGGCATTTCCGGTGTGAGTGTGGGAATGGGGATACTTTCAATCTGTCTGCCCTCTAAGATGCTTGGGGAAATGGCGTTTGGAGCCCTTTTGCTTGGTCTTGGAATCGATCTTGTGTCGGGTATTAAAAGGTCTTTCAGGCTGAGCTCGATATAGCTCAACTCTTTGAAACGATATATCCCTGATATATGGGCGAATATTATTATATGAAGGCCTATCGAAACTGCTATCAAGCTGATGAGCAGCCAATTGGGGCCGTTTTTACTATAGGCTTTCATTGATATCTCATTTAAAACCCCTTCGGGGGATAGTTGTATGAGTTTTTCTGCCGGATATTTTTATGGATGAAGATCCTTTTCCGTTGCAAGACACAACTTACCTGCTCCTGCGGATTTTGCCACGTCCATGACCTTGACGGCGCTATTAAGTATTACATCACGATCAGCCCTTACAACGACAAGCATTTTATCGCCTCCGGCCAGACGTTCCTTTAGCCGTCTAAAAAGTATATCAAGAGGTACCATATCGTTATCCAGGAAGGCCTGCCCTTGCTTGTTAACATATATAGTGATTTCCTGCTCAGTCTGTGGTTTGGAGGCATTTGCATGAGGCAGTTTGACCTTTATGCCTTCATCAACCATGAAATTGGTCGTAAGTAGAAAGTAGACAAGAAGCAGAAAAATTATATCGATAAGGGAGGTAAGCGGCAGCTGTACCTTGTAAATCGATCTTGTCTTTTTGAGATAGGGCCTCATCCTATATTCCTTTCATGCCTTTTTCATGTCTGATGTTTATTTATCGCACGGATTTTCCAAGGGCCTTTATAAAGGTTACCGCGCCGTCCCTGAGGCCCGACTCAAATCTTTCGACCCGGGATATCAGATAGCTGTGTGCTACTATTGTAGGAAGTGCTACAGCCAATCCAAGGGCTGTGGTAAGCATGGCCTCCCAGATTCCTCCCGCAAGCACTGAGGCATTAACCTTGCCTCCCATCTCCTGTATCACCATGAAGGCCTTTATCATGCCGATTACCGTTCCTAAAAGACCAAGAAGGGGCGCTATGTTTCCTATGGTGGCAAGTCCCTGCAGATATTTTGACAAACCTCTTATTTCTTCATCGGTTGAGTGATAAATTACCGTTTCCAGGGTTTCTCTATCCTGGTTCTTGACCTCCATCGCATTTGAAAGCATCCGTCCCATGGGCGAGTTGCTTCGGTTGGCAAGCTCATAGGCCTGATGATCTTCGCCCCTTTTTATGTGATTGGATATATCCTCGGCAAGCTTGTTTTCCCCTAAAGGTAATCTGGCGAAGCGTAACAACCTTTCAAGAAAAATTGCCAGGGCGATGACGGAACAAAAAAGGATGGGCCCTACAAGAAATCCACCTTTTGAAAGGAACTGAATCATTTAAAAATGCCTCCCTTTATTGGCTTCAATAATTAAAAAACCGTTCATCTGTTCTAAAGTAAATATGAATACCTAATGCTTCAATATTTAATGAGCGGTTATATGAGCAGGTATGAAAAAAAGCCGCAGCATTAATGAGATCAGCAAAGTTCATATGATTCGAGAAAGGGAAAATGAGACCAATGCGGAACCTAAAGCCGGTTCTCTGAGTATGTGAGAAATCAACAGCCATATGATAAAGCACGGCCCGGTTTCTCCTTTTGGCTGAGCTTCTATGATTACCGATTGTGATTCCATGTGTCTTCGATATCGGGCGTTCCGTCAAAATCGATATCCCTCAGACGCCTGACAAGCCTTTCAGCGTCATCGTATTGCTCCCATATGTCAGGAATCGAGTCGTTGTTTGTGTCCTCTTGAAGCGATTGGAGGCACCCCTTGTTATAGAAAAACCAGGTATCTGTGCTTCCGTCCCCTTTGGTGTCTTTTTCAGCACGTTCAGCGATTCCTGCGCCGTCATAGAACCAGGTAATATCGTAATGTCCCTTGTTACATGAATCCTCCTCGCGTTTGAAAAGAAGGCCCTTGTCGTTGAAAGATTCTCTTATTTCAACCCTTCCGTCATTGTCTTCATCAGTCTCACTTTGCTTGAGTATCCCTTCTCTGTAAAAGAACCTTCTTTCAGGAATGCCGTTTGCATCTTTGTCGATTTCTGAAACGGCGGACCATGGAGCTTTGTCATAGAAATGGGTCACTTCAAAAAAACCGTCATGGTCATAATCCTCCAAGGTTTTTGTCCTTTTATTATCCTTGTAGAAAATCCTTATATCAATCTTTCCATCCCCTGATTCATCTTTTTCAATAATATTAATGTTGTTATTTATATAATGTTGCCATATATCTGTATTTCCATCAAAAGTTGAATCTATTTCAACCAACTTTTTTGCACCCTTTTCATCAAAATATATCTTTGTATCATATCTGTTATCATTATTGTCATCAATTGTCTGAATGCTGAGGGTGCCATCCCTAAAAATAGATACTGTTTCTCTGGTTCCATCGCCGTTTGAATCATGCTCGACTCTCACCTGAATCCCATCCTTGTAATACCTGATCCTGTCGATATTTTCTTTACCCGTGATTTTTTCCTCTATCCTTTTTAATTGACCATCCTTATCAAAAAAAGATGATCTGTCCATCCTGCCGTCATAATCGATGTCCTCAGTCCTGTAAGATCCCTTTTTATTGAAGCGAATTATTCTGTCAAAAATGCCATCTCCGTTCATATCCTGTTTTATCGATTTGACCTTCCCATTTGCATAGGTCCTTGTTTCTTCAAAAGTACCGTTTTTATCAATATCGTGCAGGCCTCTTTTAGGAAGGCCGTTAATGTCGAGATAGACTATTCGATCTATTTTACCGTCTGCATCTGAATCCTCCCTTATCTCAACAGGCCCGTCTGCGTTAAAATACTTCCAGATATCGGCCTTTCCGTCGGCATTGGTGTCCATGGTGGATGATGAAAGCCTTCCATCCTCATAATAGTGGATGGTGTCAAAAAGACCGTCACCTTTACTGTCCTTCTTTATCTCAATAATCAGCTCTTTTTCATCGAATGCAACTATTTGGTCAAACATGCCGTCATGGGTTGTGTCCTCTTCGGTCCTTATCCTTTTTGCTTCCCTTAAATATATCCTGATGTCTATCTTTCCGTCCTGATTGGTGTCCCTTTCTATCTTGTGAAGCTGCCCCTTGATATAATGCTGGAAGGAATCCATTCGGCCGTCAGCGTCAGTATCTATCTCGAGCAGTAACAGGTCTCCGGTTTTGGAAAAAAAGGCCCTCTGATCAATCCTTGCGTCACCATCAGTATCTTTTTCAACCGCGACTGCTTCGGCTTTCGCTGATGACGGTATGCCTGTATCTGCAATGAGCAGGGCACAGTAAAGCAGGAGATGAAGAGTGAATCTGAAAGATAATTTCTTAAATAGTATTGTCATGTTGTAAAAGATGATCCTTACCGGTATAAAAACGCCACAAACGGATGTCGGTATTTCCTAATCACCTGGGCGGCAGCTTAAGAAATCTCAAGGCATTCTTAAAATAACAGCCTTTTCGATTAATGGATTTTACTGAGTTATAGCCACTGCTTCTTAATAAGGCGCCGACTGGATGATGTCAATAGATTGAAGAAAAGAGCACCTTTGATCCTTTGCCTATGAACCGTGGTATAAAAAAACTGACAGATGGAAAACAGCAGCATGTTGTTATCTAAATCGAAGGAATAATCCACTGGCATGCCAGTGGTATGAACAATGTCTATGCCATTGATTAGTGCCGAGAAATAAAAAACTCCTACAATGAGAGAGCCAGCTACTCAAAGAAGGAGATTTTAATGGAACACCTTAATAGACTATCACATTCAGTCTGGGACTGTAAATATCACATTGTGTGGATCCCCAAATACAGACGTAAAGAGTTATACGGAACCAAGAGACGAATAGTTGTTGATACGATCAAACAGTGGGCCCGCATCAAGGGTATTGAGATCATAGAAGGACATGCGATGCCTGATCATATTCACCTATGCGTGTCGATGCCTCCCAAGTACGCAGTCGCCCACAGCATAGGGCTTCTGATAGGTAAAAGCGCATCAGAGGTGATGAGCTTTGGAACAAAAAGTAGCCGAATGGTGCGTGGGAGGACATTTTGGGCACGGGGCTACTGCGTTAGCACAGTTGGTCTTGATGAAGAAAAGGTCCGGGAATACATCAGAAACCAAGAGAAAATGGATATGCTCCAAGAGGAGCTTGCCCTATAACCAAAAATTAAACTGCAAAGTAGCTCTAGTATGAGACCCCCCTTCGGGGGGCCTCACGAAACCACCAGTTCACTGGTGGTATTCATTGGGCACTTTTGTTAATTGCTATTTTTCTTGTTTGACCGGGAAGGACAGTTTCCCTATACTGCCTTTCCTGTATGGTAATTACCGTTAGCCTTATCTTTAAGAAATCAAACAGTATCAATTAAGGAAAGCATTTATGCTTATTACGGATGAAGAAAAACGAATGGTGTCGGGGGAATACGGCCCGGGTGTTTCAAGGGCTATGGATCTTCTTATAAGACTGGGAGAGTCTTTTGATGCGGAAAGGCTCATACCTATAACATATGGCCATATAAGTTATGATTTTTGTCCTGAGGCATTCTGGGACAGTATGACTGAGGGGGTTGCTCCCACGGCCCACCGCGTGACCACGCACCCTTCCTATCAACCGGAGAGGTGGAAGGAATGGGGGCTTCCTCTGGCTCAGAACTGGATAGGCGAGCATAGAAGAAAACTTGAGATATTTAAGAGGCTTGGGTGGCTCAGAACGGAAACATGCGCAGAGTATCTTCTCGGAATAATGCCGAGTAAAGGGGATGTGGTTTCCATGGGGGGGAGCTGCATGCAGGTGGCAAATAACAGCCTGTTCGGGGCACGCGTAGACCGGATGGGTATCCTGGTATCTCTTGCAGCAGCCATTTGCGGGCGTACTCCATATATGGGGCTGCTCATTCCTGAGAATCGCAAGGCCGCACATCTCATTGAGTTGAAGGATGTAAGTACCGAGAAATGGACGAGCGCCCATTTTCACTGCCTCGGTTATCATGTGGGGGAAAGGATCTCAGGGTTCAAACCAGTGGCAGTTAAAGGATTCCCCGA
>Ga0272442_10000086_pt1 | contig 144149 bp, 163 predicted proteins | sample SSMForm2O_FD_200262 | JGI IMG/M metagenome (GOLD analysis project Ga0272442, IMG submission 200262) | Marine sediment archaeal communities from Little Sippewissett salt marsh, Falmouth, MA, United States - SSM-Form-2O | ecosystem: Environmental > Aquatic > Marine > Wetlands > Sediment ... | reverse complement strand
TGATAAATGGTGGATATGCTCGTGTATCGTCGCCTCGTTTAGGAATCTCTACCTTGATTACCTCGGCGCCAAGGTCACTGAGATTCATAGAACAGAAAGGTCCAGCAAGTACTCTGGATAGATCAAGTACTCGAATACCCTTTAACGGTGGGTCAGATGGTGAAACTGTCATAACACAAAAATGGTGGAGAAAGTGAAAAGACTTCTCATTGTAATATGAGATGTTTAGGATTCTTTCTTTTTCAGGTACTCATTTATGGCCTGTGCTGCCTTCTTGCCTGCACCCATGGCGCTGATAACCGTGGCTGCACCACTTACAACGTCTCCTCCAGCATAGACGCCCTCGATAGTGGTTAACATGGTCTCCTCGTCAGTGATAATGGTGCCCCATCGAGTAGTCTCCAATCCCTCGGTTGTCTGCTGGATAATCGGGTTAGGACTCTGCCCAATAGCGATTACTACTGTGTCTATTGGTAGTCTCCATTCGCTTCCCGGTATTGGTCTGGGGCGTCTTCTTCCAGAGTCATCTGGCTCACCTAGCTCCATCCTGATTAGCTCGATCTCTTTGACGTTTCCCCGTCCATCGCTGATGAACTTTGTAGGGTTATTCAGCAAAGTGAATATTATTCCCTCTTCTTCTGCGTTCTCGACTTCCTCATGCCTTGCAGGCAGTTCCGTCATACCTCTTCGATAGATTATATGAACCTCTTCTGCTCCAAGTCTAAGACTGCACCTTGCAGCGTCCATGGCTACGTTTCCTCCACCAATTACGGCTACTTTTTCTCCGATGTTGATGGGCGTATCGTACTCGGGGAACCTGTATGCCTTCATCAGATTGGTTCTAATCAGGAACTCGTTGGCGCTATAGATACCGCTCAGGTTTTCACCCGGTAGATTAAGGAACCGAGGTAATCCTGCTCCGCTACCTATGAACACTGACTCGTATCCCTCATCGAATAGCTCTTGTACGGTGTAGAGTTTGCCGATCATGTTGTCCAGATGTATGTCTACTCCAAGTTTCTTGATGTACTGGACCTCAGCCTGTACGATCTCCTTGGGCAACCTGAATTGGGGAATACCATACATCAACACCCCACCAGCCACATGCAAAGCCTCAAACATCTCAACATGATGACCACTCTTTTTGAGCTCGGCAGCAACAGTGAGCCCCGCTGGACCAGCCCCCACAACCGCTACCTTGTGCCCTGAATCCTTTACTACTTCTGGCATCTCGACCCCCGCGTCTCTCTCGTAGTCCGCGGCGAATCTTTCTAGACGCCCAATTTCTATTGGGTCACCCCTGATTCCGACTATACAGAATTTCTGGCACTGGTTCTCCTGAGGACATACTCTCCCGCAGATGGCGGGTAAGGCGTTTGTCTCCTTGATCTTTTTTGCTGCCTCGATGTATTTCTCTTCCGAAATCAGTTTGATGAAAGCTGGGATATCGATGTTTACTGGACAACCCTTTATGCATTGAGGGTTCTTGCATTGAAGACACCGAGCAGCCTCCTCAAGAGCCAACTCTTTGGTATAGCCCCGTGCTACTTCCTCGAAGTTATGTATGCGTTCCTCAGGCATCTGCTTGGGCATATCAATCGCTGGTTTATTGAACGCCATTATTGCTCAGCCTCCATCTTCTTAACAACCATAGCGATTTTCTCCTGCGGGTTATATACCCTCATCCGCATGATGAGCTCATCAAAATCTACCTCATGCCCATCAAACTCGGGACCATCAACACAGCTGAACAATGTGCTCCCCCCTACGGTTACTCTGCAGGCTCCACACATGCCCATTCCATCCACCATGATGGGGAATAAGTTGACGTTGGTAGGAATTTCATAAGGCTTGGTCATGTCGCTGAGGTTTTTCTGGAGACTAGTGGGTCCAATGGTGAATACATGATCGTACTTATTTTTCTCCAAGAGCTGTTCGACGATGCTCATTCCCTCATAACCATATGAGCCATCATCAGTAGAAATGTAAGTCTCGTCGGCAATCGCCTTTACCTCTTCCTCAAGTATTACATGGTCTTTATTGCGATACCCAAATACTGCGGTTACGTGATTTCCAGCTTCTTTGAAGGCTTCTATCTGGTAGAGCATCGCTCCAACGAATACACCGCCCCCAACGCACAGTATCTTTCCATAATTTTCGATCTTGACCGAGTTACCTAATGGTCCAGCGAAGTTTAGAATAGAGTCTCCTTCTTCTAACAACCCTAGCTCAGTGCTGCTCTTACCTACCTCTGCAAAGTAGATATCCACAGTGCCTTTCTCGGGATCGGTTCCAGCAATAGTAATGGGTAGACGCTCTCCTGTCTCCTTTCCTCTTACAATTACAAATTGTCCGGGTTTTGATTTGTGAGCCACAGCTGGTGCGTGTACCTCAAAAAATTTTACGTTCGGCGTTAATTCCTTTTTCGTCACTATCTTGTACATGTATTCACCACGATGAAACGAATTCTCTTTACAAAGGATTACGCATTAATAAAATTGAGGATTCAGAGGAGCAAAATCATGCAATATTGGGAATCCCGGCATATTGATTTGACTATGTTTTACAAAAAAAGGGGGGTTAATTAATCAAGTCCACAAGCCTGGTATGTCGCCCCAGATGGCGTCCCACCAATCGCCTTCAGTGATCGCCTCACCGCGAACCACAATCTCGTAAAGGGTTTTCAGTAACTTGTGGTGTCTCTGTTCATCGACTAGAATTGCTTTTAGTAGAAGCTCTACTTTTTCGTTGTCTAGGCTACCTACTCGTTTTTCTAGCTCTTTGATTACGACTTCCTCCATCTTTATGTGATCCTCGATTACCTTTTTCTGGAGGTCTAATTGCTCCTCATTTAAGGCAATGCTTGAAACTGTGAGTAGATTAATGGCAGACTGGTACATCTCAGCATGCTTCTTGGAGTCTAGGCTTATCCCACGTAAAGCGGTTTTTACTGCCTCGTTCTCTATTTTGTCGATAGAATCATGCACTGATTCAACTATCTTGTTTTCGAGTTTAATCTGGTTCTCAAGGAATTCCAGCATCTCATCAGTCATATAACAATCGAATAATTGTTAGGATTTGAGGATTATAAAGAGGGTGATCAAGGTTTCTTGCCAAGTACACCAACGTAGATGGTGAACTGTTCCACACCATCAATGCCAAGCGTACTGTTTATCATGTCATCATCAAAAGCCGCGATAGCGCAAACCCCTGAATCGATTGCCTCAGCACATAGGTAAAGATTCTGCATTACATGCCCAGCGTCAAGATGCATATATCGATACCCACGTTCAGTGTATCGCCACATCATACGATACCGAACTACAGTAAGGATCAGAGTAATCGCAGATTTCAGTACAAAGCGCTGGTTATAGCATCCCTGAGTAACCCTTTCAGCAATATCATCAGACAAGTCAACCTCCTGTATCTTGTGCCCTACAGCGAGATACCTGTAAAGCCCAGAAGCTACACCCTCAACTCGATTAACTTGTATATAGGGCTCGAAACAATGCCGTGAACCAGCGCTTGGAACAGTTCTTAGGGTAGCTGGTCGATTAGTTGATTCTTTTACTCCCTGTGTTGACCATAAAACATAGCTCAACTCATCCAAGGACAGGGATTCATCTCTATATGCCCTAACACTGACCCTTCGATTGATCGCATCACTCAGATCTACAGAATTAACCTTGACTTTTTTCGGTTCAGGTAAATCTATAATTTCTCCTGTCTCAGATGGCGGAAGAACAAGTGGTGGTTGAGGCAGTCGCTTATTTTGATCAGATACCTCCAAGTATTGATACTTGGTTTTCTCCATGAATTCTTGGCCTTGACCTCTCATAACTATCACAATAACAATGATAATTCATAGAGAAAAATCAACTATAAAAAATAGTAAAAAGAATAGAGGATTAAGCTAGGTGACCCATGGCGACCATCGCTTTGGCTACTTTCATGAAGCCTGCGACGTTTGCGCCTATGACATAGTTACCTGGTTTACCTAGATCCTTTGCTGTCTGGTATGCATTCTGGTGGATGTTCACCATAATACCATGGAGTTGCTTATCTACTTCTTCACGGCTCCAGAATATCCTGCCACTGTTCTGTGACATCTCTAGACCGCTAGTTGCTACACCACCTGCGTTACTTGCCTTTCCCGGTGAGAACAGTATACCCTTCTCTTGGAGTAGAGTAACAGCTTCAGGAGTAGTTGGCATGTTAGCGCCTTCACCGACTGCGATGACACCGCTGCTTAGTAGGGTTTCTGCGTCTTTCTTGTCTAGCTCGTTCTGAGTTGCACAGGGTAGCGCAATGTCTCCGCCAAACTTCCAGACACGTGCACCATCTTCATACTCAAGGTTATACTCTTCAGCAAACTCCTTGATCCTGCCCCTCTTCACTGTCTTGAGGTGGTATACATATTTCCACATTTCCTCGGTTAGACCGTCTGGGATGTGAACAGCACCTGTAGAGTCACTGAAGCTGGCGACTTTTGCACCTAGCTGCATAGCCTTCTGGGCTGCGAACTGTGCAACGTTGCCGCTTCCGCTGACAAGTACTTTCTTGCCCTTTAGGTCATCACCTTTTGTTTTTAGCATCTCTGCACAGAAGTATACGTTACCATAGCCGGTTGCCTCTGGTCTGACTAGTGATCCGCCCCAGCCCTGACCCTTTCCTGTAAGGACTCCGGTACCGTGGACGTTCCTGATCTTCCTGTAGGCTGCGTATAGGTAGCCGATCTCTCGTCCACCGACGCCGATGTCTCCAGCGGGTACGTCAGTGAATTGACCGATATGCCTGTACATCTCATACATGAAGCTGTGGCAAAAGTTCTCTACCTCGCTGTCATTCTTACCCTTGGGGTCAAAGTCTGAACCGCCTTTACCGCCGCCCATTGGGAGTGTGGTTAGGCTGTTCTTGAATGTCTGCTCAAATCCTAGGAACTTGAGTAGGCCCAGGTAGACAGTTGGGTGGAACCTAAATCCGCCCTTGTATGGTCCGATGGCGCTGTTGTACTGAACTCTGTATCCTCTGTTAATCTGGATCTCGCCGTTTCTATCCTTCCATGGAACACGGAACTGGATAATCCTTTCTGGCTCAACGATCCTTTCTAGTATCTTGTGCTCCTTGAAAACTGGATGTTTCTCGATAACGGGTTCGAGGGTCTCCAGAACTTCTAGAGCTGCTTGATGGAACTCCTTCTGGAGGGGGTCCTTGTCAAGAATGCTCTGATAAACGCTTTCAATATATTTATCCAAAGGACTTCACCTGTAAGTCGCGTAATGCAAACTTGTATTGAATATATATAGCTTTGGAGATTATCTGGGAAAAAATAATTACTATACATATTTTGTCAGTGAAGCATTTATAAAATGTACAATAGTGACAAAAGAGAAGAGAAAAATAGTTTTATTGGACAATTAGATGGGTTTTGTGTCAATAGACTTGGATTTCATTTTTCCAGCGAAATTAGTAGCCAGTTCAACCAGTCTATCGGGTTCACAGCTATTCACATTATGAATAACTAACTTATCTCCGCCTATCCCGAGAACATCTAAGCTCTTCTTCAGGTATGCTACTCTTTCTTCTGCTTTCTTGCTTCCATCTATGTAATGACACTGGTCTTCTGGGCATGCAAATATTGCGACACCGTCAGCTCCCAAGTCGAAAGCCTTCATCAAGTGCAGCGCGTCCAATCGACCGCTACATGGTACCTTGAGGACTCGTACGTTATCAGGCATCTTCATTCCCAGCTGTCCCGCGATCTCCGCCGCGTATCCTGCAGCGCCTTCACAAGCGAACGCGACTATTACTGGCTCATCTCTGGGCTCTAACCATTTTGTGGGTTTGAGTAATCCTTCGATGGCGGGTAATACTTGTTCGTCTCTGAATAGTCTTAGCTGCATTGCTGCTACTGGGCAGGTTGCTGCACAGATTCCACATCCTGTACATGCCTCAACGTTTACGATGGGTAGACCAAAGTCGCTCCAAGTAATGGCTTCAAATGGACAGGCTGATGCACATGCACCGCATCCTACACAGGTATCCTCATCTACCACTGCTTTTGTTAGCTCGACCTCGATCTCCTTCTTGTTCAGTATACTTGAGGCCTTGTTAGTTGCATAGAGCACCTCGTTTAAAGCATGTTGAATATCCATGGGTCCTTGGCATGCGCCACAGATATAGACCCCATTGATGTTGGTCTCTACTGGGCTTAGTTTAGGGTGAGTCTCCTTTAGGAAGCCATCAGTGTTCAAGTCAAGACCAATTGCTTTTGCAAGTTCCGCGTTACCAGCTGATGGCTCCATCCCGTTGCTGAGTACAACCATATCAACTGGCAACTGTACTTCTTCATTGTCCTCGTCCATATAGTGGAATATGAGTCCACTAGAGGTCTCGGTTACCTTGTCTGCTTCGCCTCTGATGAGTTTGACTCCTCGGTCTTCTGCCTCATAGTAGAATCGTTCATAGTCTTTTCCGTTGAGCCTTATGTCTTTGTGTAGTATGGTGATGTCGATTTCTGGCCATCGTTTCTTGATGTCCAACGCATGCTTCATGGCTATTCCGCAGCAGATCCTGCTACAATACTCGTGTATTCTTGGCTCTCGGCTTCCTACACACTGAACCATTACCAGTTTCTCGGGTCTCTCGTGATCGCTGATTCGCCTAAGGTTTCCAGCTGTGGGTCCGCTCATATCAAGAAGCCTCGCTAGCTCTAGCTGAGTCACGACATCCTTGTTCTCACCATACAGGTACATATCAGCAGGGTCAAACATATCGAAACCAGTAGCTACAATAACGGTACCAACCTTGAGGGTCTCCTTAGCAGGCTTCATCTCTAGGTCAATTGCACCGACGGGACATACCTTGACCAAGTCCTCTGGGTTCTCACAGTGTTCGAGATCCATGTATGGGATTCGGGGTAGGCTCTGATTGTTGGGTATATAGACGGCTTTTCTCATGCTGAGCCCCATATCAAACTCACTGGGCGCCTCACCCTCACACAGCTCGATACATTTTCCACAGCCTATACACTTGTCCGGGTCGATGTATCTTGGCTGTTTCTCGATGATAGCCCTGAAGTTTCCTACTACTCCAACCAGATTTTTAAGTTCGCTGAGTGTATGTACATGGACGTTTGGTTCCTTTGTTACTGGGCTCCTGTACATGCATCTCCTGTGTAGTTCTCCCTCGAAGGGCATGATACAGTTACCACAGTCCATGGATGGGAAGCATGTGCCAAGTTGTGGCGTCTTACCGCCCAAAAACGGCTGCTTCTCGACGATATGCACATCATAGCCCATGTCTGAGAGCCTTGTGGCTGCTTCCATCCCGACTAGTCCGCCGCCTATCACCAGTGCGGATTGTTCTACTGATATCTTCTGGATCTTGATCTCCTCTAGATGAGTCACACGATTTACCGCGGCTCTCAGTAAGATCTTTGTCTTTTCTGCGATTAGCTCTGTTTTCTCTTCAGCGCTACAGAGTTCACTGATATCTATGACCTCGATGAGGTACTTGTTTATCCCGACATCGATGGCTGCGTGTTTGTAGGCTTCCTTGAATAGTCTTGGTCTGCATGAGGCGAATACTACTCTATCAACCCCATGTTCCTTTATCCATTCCTTGAATTTCTCCTGATCTTTATCCGTTGGACCATAGTATCCAGAGTCTACTGCCACTACGTTGGGCAGGGTCTCGGCGTATACTGCTAGTCCGCCTACTTTTTTTGATGTGTCTGGGCTTGTTCCCCATGGGCTGATTATTACTCCTACCTTCATCGTTATGCCTCCTCCACCTTTTTCATTAACTCACCCAATGCCGTGGTGAACTGGCTTACCATGGTGCCACTTGACTCCAGTATCATTATGGGAGTCTCGATGCCTGTTGCCTTGAAGAAGCCTTCAATGATCTCCATCTGTCCCTTGCTTCTCTTGGTTCCCTTGAGGAAGTGGCAACGATCCTTGACACAGCCTACTAGCATTACTCCGTCTGCTCCTTTCTTTACGCTGTTGAGTACGTTTCTTAGGCTTAGGTTGCTCATGCAGTTCACATATACTGGGATGAAGCTGCTGCTGTACTGGGATTTCATGAAGCCAGCCGTATCCATTAGGTTGTATCCACAGTCATCACAGATGAAGCCCATAACCACAGGTCCATCTTTCTCGGACAGAACTGCTTCCACCTGTGCATCAATCAGGTCATATCCGAAACTAGGCGTCTCCAATGCATGTGTAGGACAGCTACTCACACATAATCCACAGCTCTGGCAGAGGAGCGGATCAAACTGGGGATATTCTTCTTCTGGGATTGTGATTGCCTCGTATGGGCATACGCTCCTGCAGATACCGCATTTTCCACATTTATCCTCGTTTACTGTTGGGTGATTGACCTTCTTCTCAACATAGGTCCGTAGATAATTGGTGCTCATATAGGCTGCTGCTCCCGCCTGCGCTATGCTATCAGGGATGTTCTTGGGACCTGTCGCGGTTCCAGCAATGAAAACACCGGGAGCCCTAGTGACTATGTTGGCTACCTTCTCATCAATCTCCTTGTAGAACCCTGAATCGGTTAGCTCAACATTGAACAACTCTGCAAGTTCCTCGGTTCCTTCACTTGGCTGCATCCCCGTGCTCAGGACCAGTAAGTCTGTGTCGAGTTGATTGGTTCGTCCCATCCCATCTGTGTATTTGATTCCAAGTCCTTCGCCCTGTGGAGTCACAGTCTCGATATCTCCATGAACAAAGTTTACGCCCATATCCTTGGCGCCATTATATAATGACTCGAAGCCATAGCCGCTTGCCCTGATATCCCTATACAGTACGGTGATATCGGCGCTGGGGTCTCGTAGCTCTTTTATGACTGATGCATGTTTGATGGCTGCCATACAGCAATACTTGCTACAATCTGGCATATACTCAGGATCTCTGCTACCGACACACTGTACCATTACAATCTTCTTCGGTGGCTTCGCGTCGCTTGGTCTCGCTACTACTCCGCCTGTTGGACCGAATGGGTCCAGTAGTCTTGCTAATTGATACTGAGTGATTACATTGTTTAGACCATACCCCCACTTGGGTATCCCACTTGGGTCAAAGTCTTGGAAGCCCGTTGCTAGTACGACTGAGCCGACTTCGATGGTGTTCTCCCCGGTTTCTTCTTCAGCGCTCAGTAATGCCGCGGGATATACGCTAGTACAGCTACCGCATTTACTGTTCACTACATTCTTCAAAGCCGCTTTTGTGGGTCCATCACTGTAGACCAGTTCATATTCTCCTGAGGGACTCGGGATAACCTCTACTGGTTGCCCCATCTTCTCCTTGGGGTATAGATCAAGTTTAACCGGTTTCTTCTCATAGGTTACCTTGAATCCTGTTGGAGTTCTATCCACATCCTTTACGATGCTATTTACATGGTACGTGATGCCGGGTTTCGTAAGAAGCTCTATCATCCTTGGTCCACGTAGACACATGGTGCAGTCTTCCTCAGGGTAGGTCTTGCTTATGAGAGGCATGGCACCACCGATAGCGGGTTTCTTCTCAACTACATGTACCTTGAAGCCTTGATCAGCGAGCTCAGATGCCGCCGTTAACCCGGCAACTCCGCCTCCAATTATCAAAGCCTCTTGCACACGTTCATATGATACTGTCTCGAGAGGTTCCGCTGTCTTGACTTTGGCAACAGCTGCCTTGAGCAGCATCTTGGCTTTTTTAGTCGCCTCAGTTCTGTCATTGTGTACGTCTGCTATCTGCTCCTTACCATTCACTAATGCATAGTTATCGGTGCTGAGGCCTGCTTCTTTCATGGCGGTCTCTATTGGTTTTCCGCAAACGCTACGTGTACAAGCGAAGACGACAAGTTTGTCATGACCTTTCAGCATTTTGATTAATTCAGGCTTATTGCCCGCGGTACATAGAGCGCTCATGGAGCCGACTTCTTTGACTCCTTCTAGGTTTCCTACATAGTCAGCTAGGACATTGTAGTCTATTTTTTCGTTGAGAGTATCTCCACATGTGCATAATACTACTTTTGTGCTCATCTAGGCGACCTCCTTTACCTCAACCAGCTTACCATCCACCTTGACATCAAAGTCCACCATGTGAACGCTACAGCTGGTACATGGATCATATGCTCTAACAATCTTCTCAAGCCTCCAGCACGCCTCCGCTCTTTTCGCCGGGTCCGCAAACTCGGACGCGTATATCTTGGCGTTAGCAAAAAGGTCCTGTTGGATCAATGGATGATTGTATGTGGTGGGTGCCATAATGTTGGCGTACCTGATGAGCCCCTTCTCGTCAATCACATAGTGATGTGTGAGTACGCCTCGTGGAGCCTCGATGAATGATGCGCCTTCTCCGGCCCTGCTCTTCACCGGTATCCGGATATCAGTATTAGTTATCCCCGGGTCTTCCAGCATCTCAAGAACCTCTTCTTGGCCAGCTATTAACTCAGGTATCCGGGCTAGGTTGAATCCCTGTACCTGTAAGCAAGGTCGTGGGAATAACTTGAGGTATCTTTCCTCGTATTCATTAGCTACAGGCCAAGGTAATTTACTAGCTACGTTTAGCCTTGCCATGGGGCCTACCCGGATGACACCGTTTACTCCCTCGGGTTTATAGTAGGGTACTTTGGTACTACTGTGCTCCCAGACCGCTTCCTGAATATAATTATAATAGTGATTGGTATCAAACCGTGCTAGCTCTTTTCCTGTTCCTGAGATTATTCTGGCTTCTCCGTCATAGACATCATAGTGACTGTCGGGACCGTTTACCAGACTCATGAAGTTTGTCTCTATGTCTGGGAACTGGCTACACATGGGTGCGTCTTTCTCATAGAAATCGAAGACCCAGTCAGCGTAAACCTTCATCAACTCCAGTACTTCCTTGCCTTCCTCGATGAGTTCTCTTCTTCGTTCTTCCTTCAAGGCAAGGGTCTGTCCACCGGGGACAGAGGTTACAACTTGTACTATTCTTCCACCTGTTGCTTCAACCACCTTGTTTCCATATGCATGAATTTTGAGAGCAGCTTTACCTATCTCGGGGTATTTCCCCATTAATGCGATAAAGTTTCGCGACTCAGCAGGTAATCCAATCATGTCTGGTATAGCAAGGAATGCGCTGTGAAGGCTGTGGCTGGTTACATAGCCTCCTGCGTTCATCAAGCGTCTTAGTTTTACAGCTGTTTCAGGTGGAGTTACCTCCCAAGCATTCTCTATTGCCTTAACAGCTACTATGTGGTGGCTCACGTAACATATGCCGCAGATTCTCTGTGTGAGTCTGGCGGCTTCTTCTGCTCGTTTTCCTGTTAGGAGGTATTCGAAGAATCTTGGGGCTACTGTGATCTGGAATTTGAGGTCTTTTAGTTCGTTGTCTTGGACTTCTACCTTGATTTTTCCCATTCCCTCGATTCTTGTTAGTGGGTCTATCTCTACTTTGGTCATTTGTTTTTCCTCCTCGCTATCTCGCTGAGAACAGATTCGGCGTATGTGAATCTGTAAAGTTGTCCTACGTATGTCTCGACAGTAAACTCATCCTTCAGCTTGGTCAATAGTCCAGTCATGGCGTCTATCATCGCCATACCCTGATCAGAAACATCCAAGCAGGCTCCCCTGCATCCCTCACAAGTATTACCAGATTGGGGGCATGGTGCTCCACAGCCGCCCATCGTCGCTGGTCCCATGCAGAAGAATCCCTGCTCTAGTAGGCATCTATTTGGGTCGGGTATCTCTTCATGTATTCTCTTGAGTTCTGGCTCGAATTCCCCGATTCTTTCTCTGGGGCAATCATCGCATACCTGTGTGGAGTTATATTTTGGTACCTCGCCACTTAGGAGAGTTGTAAGAGTGTATGCGATGTCGGTTACTTCTGGTGGGCATCCGGGTATGAAGAAATCTACTTTAACAAAATCCTTGAGTGGGCGCTGCTCATCCAGTGAAACCAAGTGGGTAGGAATAGTTCCTTTATCGGTTCCTCTCCAGTTGTTATAGATGGTGTTCATGAGTTCTGGACCCTTCTCGAGGTTAGCTAGCCCAGGGATACCCCCGAATGCTGCGCATGCCCCAAGCGCGATTACTACTCCGGATTTTTCGCGGATGTCTTTGATGATTTCCTCTTCGTGAGTATTCCTTATCCCGCCTTCAACGATTGCCACATCGATATTATCCGGAATATCCTTGACGTCGAGAAGCGTGGGTGCATAAATGGGCTCATTAGCCACTAGTATATCTACCAGTGTTTCATGGAGACCTAGCGCTGCTATTTGACAGCCGCTATCCCCTGCAAGCCCAACTAATAATATTCTAGCCATTCTATCTCCTACCATATCTTAGACTAAACCCAATTGCCACCTAGTCTATGGAAACATCTGTTTTATATTTTCATGGACAATTCTGAGCAAGTTAGGAATCTATTACACATCGAAATGTAATAATATATGATTTTCGACGACTCAGATAAGCAATGTTGAAAATGTAATGAGAATAAATACTGGATACTTGGTTAGCTGGATATAAAATCGATTGCTGCTTGGACATCGCCTCTGATCTGCACCCGTATTGGCCCCATGGGGTCCTCGTTGGTTAGATTCAATGAGACATGCCCAGCATAGGCGGCCTGACGATTCAAACCAAAGCTAAGATAATCCTCTTTTGCCCAGCGAGAAAGAGTGTTATTTATTGTTACCTTGATTCTATCTTGGGCGATCCTGCCTCTAAGCTCTTTTAGATGAGATATTTCCGTTAGTTTCCCAGAGATAATGTTGTTTTCTTTGTCATGGTTTAGCTGTATACCGCCGAATAGGTTAGTAATAGCCTGAATAACCCTCTCAGGGTCTTCTGTTTGCTGCAACTCTGCTTTTACACGGATCGAGGTCATAGGGTTTTTATCTTCCTGATCAATTTATCGAGTTCTCTCTCAAGGTTTTCTATTCCATCATCATTGAGGATAATATAGTCGCTGAGAGCCATAGCGTTCCCCATACCGAAGCCAAGCTCCCGTAGGTCTCTTTCCCTGAATACCTGACGGTTATTAGGGTCATCGCTTCTTCCCCTACCTTTCAGTCTTTGATAGCGAGACTCTGGGGGTGCGTGAACGGCTACAAGGAATGTGTTAAAGGCTTCTTGAAATGCATAGACCTCGTTTAGGCTTCTTACCCCGTCGAGTGCCACCTTGTTGTTCGGTTCTCCTATTATGAGGGGTATGCATTTTCTCGCTACTGCTGCGTCTCCCCCTGTTTTTCTTATCTGTTCCGCCATCTTGCCTAGGTTCCCTGGGGTGGGGGGTTGATTTCGCATTCTCACCTCGTGGCGGATTACATCCCCCATGGTGAATACTGCGTATCCTTTTTCTCTAAGCATACTGGACAGCGTGGTCTTTCCTGAGCCAGCCATCCCGGTTATCAATAAAAGTAATCTCTGTGAACTCATTTTATTCTCTCCAATCCTTCGAATCTTGTTTTGATGTAAACAGGGTTCACACCCTCATCTACTGCGGCTTTGGCTAACCTGATGAGAAGCTCTTTGGGGGGTGAATCTTGTTTTTTTAGCTCTGGGTTTAGTACGTCTCCTTGGTTATCAAACTGTTGCAGGTAATAGACATCGATCTTGCCCTTGATTTCTTGTGCAATCTCTCTGATGTAGCCTTCTTGGTCTGATACGCCTGGTGCTATTGTTGTCCGAGCCTCTATGGGTATCCCAAGCTCATTACAGAGGCTTATCACGTGCTTAATTGAGGCAACGTATTTCTCAGCCATCTCTGGGACCCCAGATAGTTTGCCAAATGCCTCCGGGTTGAGGGGGCTTTTTACATCCAAGGCAACTCGATCAAATAGACCAGTCTTGAGTACTTTATCAGCAGCCTTCATTAAGGTTCCATTAGTATCCAGCATGAGCTTCAGATCATATTGTTTGACTAGTTTCGCTGCCTCGATAACCTGCTTGGATTGAAGTAGGGGTTCTCCGCCGGTGAATACTACGGCGTCGAGGCTGGGAACCGGGTACATTCCCTGTTTTAGACGATCATCTAGATAATGTAGGTTTACTTCTGTTCCTGAGTCCAATGGTATTAGGAGTGAGTTATGGCAGTAGGGGCACCTTATATTGCATCCAGCCCAGAAAACCACCATGGATACATTACTATACCAATCCACTGTGCTCATATCGGTGACCCCACCGATCCTTATTCTTGTCTCTAGGCTAGCCAAATGTTTTCACATTGATCATGGTGCTTCAAGAATTTAAGTCTGGACTAGGCGAAGGAACCCAGAATATAGACTCCTAGGAATATGATGAGGCTGCCAATTATCCGTACTCTGCCATATTTTTCCCCCAAGAAGATTACGCCCATGAGGGCGCCCAGTACGACGCTTATCTGGCGGAGCGCCAATATGTAGCTTACCTGTGCTAGGCTCATGGCGTAGAGGACCAACATGTATCCGCCTTTCATGAGGACTCCGCTCACTGTGATCTTAAATAGCCCATTTTTTACTTCTTCATGGATCAGGTTGATGCCCTTGCGGTATACTATGGTTATTGTGAGCATCCCTGTTACGAAGAATCCCAGCCAGAAAGAGTAGAGGAGTGGATCTACTTTTGTTACTCCCAGCTTGTCTGATATGGAGTAGATAGTAGTCCCGAGGGCTGCAAGTAACGCGTATCTACTGCTACCGGTCTTCAGGTATCTCAGTGGACCAGCTAGATCCTGTCGCGTAAGCCCCTTCAGATGTAGAATATAGACTCCAATGAATATCACCAAGATCCCCAAGACCCCGAAAGCAGTGATCTTCTCTCCTAGTAATAGGAAAGCAGCCAATGTAACGAAGACTGGGCTAGAACGGGCAACGGGATAGACTAGGCTCAGGTCACCATCCTCATAGGCTTTTCCCAGTCCAAGGAAGTATAGGGTCTCAGCTATTCCGCTTACTAAGAGATATGGTAGGACGCTTGGTGGGAAGTATATCTCGGGGATTATCAGGTAGAAGACTGGTATGAATAGGATGAGACTGGTTATGTTTAGCAGTAACATGTTGGATTCCTTGTCTTGCCCTGATTTGGCTAGATAGTTCCATAACCCATGGCTTACCGCGGAGACCAATACTAGTATTAGGGGTAGCGGTTCCATGGACTTGATGCGCGGTTCTCTGATTTAGGGATTAGCCTTGCATCTGTATTATATTGGCGTCAATGTATTCTCATTGTATGGTAAGATGTTTCGTAGCCATAGAATGCAATAACCCGGAGGTATTAACGGGGATAAAACGGGTGCAGGAAGCCCTAGCATCAACAAGGGCAAACCTGAAGCCAGTTGAGACAGAGAACATCCACCTTACGTTGAAGTTTCTCGGCGAGATTCCTCAGCACAAAGTAGACGAGGTTGTTGAATTGGTAAAGGACATCTCCTTCGAACCATTCAATTTCAAGGTCGAAGAGGTTGGTGTATTTCCCAATAATAGGCGCCCAGCAACTATCTGGGCTGGTCTCAGTGAGGGGGTTACAGAGGTAACCAAGGTCTTTGAGGAGTTAGATGCAAAGCTCAGTAAGCTTGGATTTGAGAGGGAGAGGAGAAAGTTCCATCCCCATCTTACTATTGGTAGGGTTCGTAGCGGGAGGAACAAGGATCAGCTTGTTGAGGAATTGATGAGGCTGGAGAGGGAGGAATTTGGCGTGATTAGCGTGGATAGGGTGGTTTTGAAGAAGAGTTTCCTGACTCCTAGTGGTCCAATTTATACTACTTTGGCTGAGAGCCGTCATAGTTAGATATTTGAATGTAGACGTGTATGGAGACGCCGGTGAAGCCATGACAGACTGGGATACACTAAAGAAGGAGGTCCTTGAGGGGCTTAAGCCTACTATGGATGAGGAAACCCAGTTGATGGTCTTCGCCGATGAGACAGTAAAAAAGGTCAATAAAGTTCTCATGAATTCAGGGATAGAGGGTGTAGCTGAGCTTCATGGTAGTATAGCCCATGGGACGTGGATCAGTGGACAACAGGATCTGGATATCTTCATTGTGCTCGATAGATACGATAATCGTGGGCAGCTTCAAGACGCCCTAGATTCAGTAAGAAATAGCATTGACTGGGTTTTCACTGAGGCTTACGCTGAGCACCCCTATTTGAAGACGAGGCACAACGGGTATAGCGTAGATATCGTGCCATGTTTCAGGGTCAATAATGGGGAGAAGATCATTAGCTCAACAGACAGGACCCCATTGCATACGAGGTGGCTTATGGACCGGATTAAGGGGTTTGAGGATGAGGTTCGGCTTCTTAAGCAGTTCCTTGGTAATCTGGATCTCTATGGGGCTGAGATCAAGATCGGTGGCTTCAGTGGGTATCTTTGTGAGATTCTCATTGTGTATTATGGTGGTTTCTGGAAGCTGATTAACGCGGCGAAAAAGTGGGGAGCAAAGGAGGTCTTAAGCTTCTCAGAAGAAGAAACAAGGAAGTTCAATGATCCACTGGTATTCATAGACCCAGTAGATAGCAGGAGGAATGTAGCTTCCGCCCTGAGAGAGGACTCATATGGGCTCTTCATAGCGGCTGCTCGTGGTTTCGTCAATAACCCGGGTATGGTCTTCTTTATGCGGGAGAGCCTTGATGTCTCCCCGGAGACCATGGTAGAGGAGTTACGCGGTCGTCCCACGGACATACTGTTTCTGGTTATCGAGGAGAACAAAGCTGATATGCCTGATGTTCTATGGGGCCAGATACACAAATCGAGACAAGCCCTTGAACGGCAAATAGATGAGCATGGCTTCAAGGTGCTAAGGAGCACAGCTTGGAGCAATGAGGAAACTAGGCATATTTTCGTCTTCGAGTTGGACTCGGGTACTATTCCGGAGGCAGTGAAGCATAGCGGACCCCCTGCGCATCTGGAGAATAATGTGAGGCAGTTCATAGAGGCTTACAGGGACAATCCAAGGACTATTACTGGTCCTGACTTGTTCAAGGATCGATGGTATGTGCTCCTGAGGAGGGAACATGTTGAGATCAAAGCGTTTATGGGGGTTCTTTTGGCTGATGGAGGTAGAGATATCGGTGTCAGTAAGAAGCTCAGTGTGCGTTTACTCCAGCATCACAGGGTCTTATTGAATGAGGAGATCGAGGATTATCTTTTTGATGGCTTTGAGGATTATCTCTATGATTGGCTGAAGGGAAGGCCGATATGGATTGAGTGAGTTCAAGCCCATAGATGAGGCTCTAGGGCACAAGATAGGTGAGTTTCTATGCTGGCCCCAGTTTGATGAAGAGGAAGAGGCAGAGCAAAGAATAGAACAACTGAAGAGTCTTAGAGTTGAAGCGGTGGCTACTGGTGGGCCCCATGTTATTCTCGGTACGCCTATTCTGGGGAAGGGTCATGCTGGAGTGGTGGTTAGGGCCCTCTTTGAGGGCAGGGAGGTGGCTTTGAAGGCTCGTCGTACCGATGCCAGTAGAAGGAGTATGAAACGTGAGGCGGGTTTTATCTCTCATGCCAATAAATGGGGCGTGGGTCCAAGGCTGTATGGGTTCAGTGAGGATTTCATTGTGATGGAGCTTCTGGTGGGTCCGTATTTCGGTGAGTGGGTCAGGGGTCATCTAGGGGATAAGGCTGCGGTGGTGAGAAAGGTTAGGGCTATTCTGGATATCGCTTGGCGACTGGACCAGTCAGGACTGGATCATGGTGAGTTGACCAAAATCAGACGACATTACATCGTGACAGGGGATGGTCCAAGGGTCATTGATTTTGAGTCGGCAAGTTTTGATAGACCGCCAAGTAATTTGACTAGTACGGTTCAGAGTCTTTTTATGAGTCACCGGTTTGGTCAGGTTCTTGGACGGGTTTACCCGATGCCTGATAGAGATGAGTTGATTGGTGTTTTGAAGCGGTATAAGCCTGAGCAGACGGAGGAGAATTACCTGGCTGTGCTCGCGGCGTGTAATCTGTAGTTATTTGTCGGGTTTTGTGCACTGTTTTGCCGGTTACCAGATCGCTTTTTTGCACGTATTGTGATCGGTTCTGGGCGTTTCTGGTGCTGGTTTTTGGCTGTGGAGCTTGTTTTGGGGTTTTTCTGGGGTACCCCCCCTCCCCCCTCTTTTTTGGGGAAGATTTAAAGTGTGGGGGGTGATTCTATGGTTCTGCACTGGGACCGTGGTCTAGCTTGGTATGATCCGCGCTTGGGGTGTGCGAGATCGCGAGTTCAATTCTCGCCGGTCCCACCATTTCTATCCACCCACCAATAAACTGTATCATTGCTCACACAAAGAAAGATTTCACCTATTCTTCCTATGATTGTCTTAGCTCAGAAGGCGAAATACGAGCCCACAATGAGACCGCGATAAAAACAAGCACAAGAGTAAATACGATTACTCCGCTGGTCGCCACATCGAGAATCGCGGAAGTGAAAATACCCAAGGCAACGCTTGCCACACCAAACAAAACACTCATTATGGCAGTCACTTTAAAGCCAGTGTTTAATTGTAATGCGGTTAATCCAGGTAATACCAATAAAGCTGTGACTAGTATCATACCAACGACCTTAATGCTGAGAACAATGGTAATCGCTACGAGTATATTGAAGACATTGCTCAATAATCCAACGGGGATACCCATTAGTCTACTAGCCTGAGCATCAAAGGTGATACTCAATAACTCCTTGTAGAATATAACCACAAGCACAAGACTCACTACACCTAGCAGGGCTACAAGAATCATATCAGTTCTGCTGATAGTGAGAATACTGCCAAACAAGTAACTGAATAACTCGACGTTGAAACCTCCGGCTAGACTTATTATAATTAATCCGGTGCTAAATCCAACGGCTAATATTACTGCGGTTGCCGAATCAGACTCAGCCAAACCTTCCTTTTTCATATATGATATTCCAAGAACAGCTATCACAGAGACTATCAACGCCGTGTATAGAGGATTCACATTCAGGAATAACCCAATGGCGATACCTCCAAAGCTAACATGAGCCACGCCATCACCAATCATAGACTCCCTGCGAAGTATCACGAAAAGCCCAATCAATGAACAGGTTAAGGCACTGATGCTTCCGCCTATGAGAGCGTTTTGAAAGAATCTGTACCCAAGCAGGTTGAATAGGTAATCAAACATCCTCGAATATCCCCTCGCATATATACTCATGAAACACGAAGTTGAAATGTGGACCATAGGCTTTCTGCAGTACATCATTGGGGTCGGTATCAGGCGTTATTGGGCTCGTGTAGACGTTCTTGTTGATGCACATTACCTGATTCATTCTACAGAAGACTGCTGCCAAGTCGTGACTCACAATCAATATGGTTGTGCCCTGTTTGGCGTTAAGGTTCGCTAGTATCATGTAGAAGCGTTCTTGTGCCTCTGGGTCGATGCCTGAGGCGGGCTCATCTAATATCAACACCTTGGGGTTACGGACAATCGCCTTTGCTACGAAGACACGTTGTTTTTGTCCACCTGAAAGCTGTCCTATTCGCTTGTTTGATAGCTTGCTTATCCCCATGAATCGCAGTGCTTCATCAACCCGTTCCCAGTCCATGTGTTTAAGCGGTCTCCCAAGGTTGTTCCTGTTGATTCTCCCCAGTCCGACTAGCTCCCGGACCGTAAGGGGAAATTTCTCATCAAAGTTAATACTATACTGGGATACGAAGGCGAGTTTACTCCACTCAGTGAAATCCTCCAAGGGCTGCCCCATGAGCTTGATCTCCCCTGATTTTGCGGGAAGTATACCAAGTAGAGCCTGCATCAATGTGGTTTTACCACCGCCGTTAGGTCCAACTACGCCCATGTACATACCGGGTTCGATGTTGAAGGTGGCGTCCTCAATAACTGTTCTACCGTTTCGGGCTACTGTGAGATTTTTAACCTCAATGATTGGGTCCAATTTACTCGATCAGCCCTTTCTTTAAGTTTTCTAGGTTTGACTCAAGTTGACCAATATAATCCAAGTCATCCAGTGGACCAAGCATCAAGTAAAGCTTCAGTATTTCCACTTGTTCACCTGTCCGGGGTGATAACTCTGACTGCAAGGTCTCAGCATACTCAGTGCTGTAGACCGGGTCAACATAGATGACATAGCTGTTTTCCTCCTCCATAGCATCTACTATCTCTGTGAGCTTTGCTGTGCTGGGTTGTTCATCTGCACTTAAACCGATGACACCATGTTGTTCAAGATCGTATCTGTGTGCGATGTACCCGTATGCGCTGTGAGTAGTGAAGAAGGTCATACCAGTTGCTGATGTTAGCTCTGACTGGTATTGTTGATCAAGGCTAGTCAGGCTTTGCTCCAGTTGCTCCCAGTTAGCCGTATAATAATCAGCATGGTCTGAGTCTGCTTCAATAATTGCCTCGTAGATGTTTTCCGCGATCAAGTACCCCGTGTATGGGCTTACCCAGAGATGGGGATCACCTTCCTCGTGTTCGTGCTCCCCTTCTACATCTTCCTCATGCTCCTCCTCTTCATGCTCGTGTTCATCCTCAACAAGAAGCTCTATTCCTGTGCTTGCTTCCAGGATCACTTTTCCATCTGTATTAATGGACTCAAGTATATCATCCTCTACCCAGTGGTCCAGCCCGGCTCCAAGGTAGATGATGAGGTCCGATTCCTCGGTCTCAGCGATATCACTTATAGAAGGCTGCCAACTATGAACCTCGCTGTTGTATGGTATCAATGTGGAGACATGCACGTGTTCTCCGCCTATTGTCTCGGCAAAATAACCTAAGGGATAGAATGATACTGTAATCTGTAGGCTTTGGTCGTCTTCTGCTGTTGGCTGAAGTCTTGGATACATTAATAGGACCCCTCCAATTAGCACGACGGCTATTATAGCTATAATTATAGTGCGATTATTGCTCAATTTTTTTCTCCAAGTCTGCAAAGGAAATTGGGTTTAATAAAGCTTGACCGTTTTTTATTAAACCACGTAATGGGTTTAGCATGTGATTTTGATTTGATAGCCCACAGTTTTTGAGGAAAAGTATGAGGTGGTATGGAGACTGAATTTTCATTTATTATAATCGTTTTCATTATAGAAGAGATCAAGAGCTCAATTCTCGCCGGTCCCACAATTTCATTTGTAGAGGATTGAAACCATTGATGTTTAGAACTGATCAATATTGTTTGAGACCAGATATACCCTTGACGCGACGCGTTTTTACTTGACCAGAAATGAAAACAACAAAAACCAAACTGGCCAAAAGTCACACCAACCATATGAGTAAAGCAGGGGTATCTATCATCCTGCTCTACACGGTATTTACAGCCATATCCCTGAGCCACCTCCCTAACTCATTCAGCCCCTTATTCAATTTCCTTAGTCAACTAGGAAACTCAAACCTAAACCCAGACGGAGCCATCTTCTACAACCTAGCAGTCATCCTCGCAGGACTAGCAGCAATACCCTTCTATATCAGCTTAATCAAATGGTGCAACTACAAAACAGGAAAAAAAATACCTAAAACAGTATTAGCAGTTGGACTCCTCAACGCCTTATCAGTAATGATGGTAGGTATCTACACGGAAAGTGTAAATTTCAACCTACACGTGTTATGGAGCATCGTTATCTTCTCTACATTTGTCCCAATTCTGATAATTGTAAACAAGTTACTCCTGAACCATTGAGCAATTCAAAGCTATCAGTTACTATGGCTTTATTATTGCACTGTTTGACATCATCCTTCTAATGGCAGTCTTCAATATGCTCATGGGTAATGGAGTCGGAATTGGTGCAATAATGGAATGGGTAGCTATTTTTTCCTACCTTGGCTGGATAGGAATGCTATCATACAAAGCAAGATAGAACCATATCCTCCCCTTTTTTCAACCAAGAAAGACCCCGGTTGCTCCAGCTTATAACCCTTGTTTATTGATTCATGAAGTTGTTCCAAGGGACAGAGTTGAACATTAAATCATCTGATCAAAGGGATTGAGGATAAAATCATAGGTTAACAAGAGTTATTGTGAGTCTACCTGTTTCATCCCCAGCTGCTGGGCTATCTTCAGGTAGCTCCCCTCCAATGGATACTCGGGTTGCATACTTAACCCAAAAGGTATCTTCCTTCCAGTTTTCTCCATATATCGTAAACCTTCCAGCATCCTTTCCATCTGGCAAGCAGGTATACTGAAGATCATCTTGTCATCCTCAGCCATGGCCCTCCATCTGTCCCCACCGCATGGAGTGCTGAGCCAGCACTTTTTCTTTTTCATGGGATACACGATACTGTATACGCAGGCGCTGTGACCGCCTATCTTGGACTCAACGTCGAGACCGTCCCTGTATGCGTGGGCTAGCAGCATCAGGGTCATCTGAGCCGGATTCACGTAGACAAGCACCACATCAGGATCAAACCCCGCCCTATCCAGAGGAGCCGACAACACCCCTACATATTCACCGACTGGCAGCCTTGGGAACTCTTTCTGAGCCCACGCCTTCCCCGCCTCAATATCCACCACATCAGAGGGATACCTGTTATTACCTTCGAGGAAATATTCCGGTGCCTCCTCCAACCCGAACCCCATGACGGGTTCAGGGCACCACATATCCTCCTTGAGCTGGGCTACCTTCATCCCACGCCTCCTGCTGTAGCTGAATGCCTGACAGGTGCTCAGGCTATAACCTAGGTCTCTCTTTGGTCTGACCGCGTCCTCCGGTATCTCCTCTACACTCTTGATGAGCTTGACAGCCAGGGGATAGCTGTTAATCCGTAACTGTTTCTCTATCTGCTCCGATAAATCGACGTTAATACTCGACATGGACAAGAATATACTGAGAATTATATAAGCACAAATCGCGGCAATGAAAATCAATTGCTTGGTAAATATTGTTTTATTTTCAGACACCTCGTTTTTCCTATGACCAACTCCGTTAACATCTATCAAAACCGGGTTAGGATTGGAGACCCCCACACCAACAGCGATACCTCAACTAGGGTAAGTATGCTATTCAGCATCTATGACGCGTTAGTAAAGAGAGACGGTATTGGCACGTTTAAGCCGGGTCTGGCTGAGAGCTGGAGTGTGTCCCGGGATGCAAAGAAATGGGTTTTCAACCTCAGAAAAAATGTGATCTTTCACAATGGAGAGAGACTCATCGCAGAGGATGTTGTTGCCACCTTCAATCGTTTCCGAGACCCATCCATGGAAGGAGAGGCTGGAACCAAGGGTGTCTATCCCAGTTATTTCACTAAAACCGTTGCCTCTGCGCTTGATTCTCATACATTCAAATTGGAGTTGGAGGCTCCCATGTCTGACCTCTTGGATGTGCTCATAGAGATGCCCATTGCACCTAGAAAGCATCTTGAATCAATAGAGGAGGACTTGACCGGCACTGGTCCATATATTTTAGAGGAAAGAAGCGAGAAACACCTCGTAATATCGTCAAACAAGGATTACTGGGGAGGAGAGGCACCCTACAAGACAGTGAACTGGTATAAGGAGGATGACCCCGTGAAGAGGCTTGAAGCCCTAAACCAAGGTGAGGCCGATCTCATCCCCGCCCTTAATGTCAAACTCCATGACCAAGTTGCACCCGGCGCAAGCATCGTTGAGAAAGAGAGCAATGTCTGCATGATCTACTTCTTCAACGCCCAGAAAGGACCATGCATAGATAAACGGGTCAGGCAAGCACTCAACTATGGCATAGATAAGAATAAACTAATAGACGAGGTACTGGATGGCGCCGCATATCCTCTGGAAAGCGTCTTCTCCCCGTTGAGCCTTGGATATGACCCGGATATCCCCGGATACCCATTTGACCCAGAAAAAGCAATGAGACTATTAGAAAAAGCCGGATACGGTAATGGACTGAGGATTGTTTTGAACAAGCCTTTTGGTGATGGCTGGGGCACAAGGATGCTTTCAGAGAACCTGCGGCAGCAATACGAGTCGATTGGTGTTGATCTTGTGATCAATTCCTATCCCGATGATACCCCCGGGGGATACAGCGATTTTGTAAAGTCCAAAGAGATAGATGATATGGCTTGGTTTGACTCCAGCCCACTCAGCACCTACAGGGTATGCAGGGAGAAACTCCACTCCAGATACAAGGGAGCATGGTGGGAAGGATACTCCAATAAAACTGTGGACAGCCTCATAGATGAATCAGAAAAAACACAGGACCGGGCTAAGAAGGAGGAGTTATTCAAGGGGGTATACAAGGCGGCTTGGGAGGACCCCCCGTGGCTTTACCTGTATAGACCGAGAATGTTTTGGGGAGTCAGTGAGAAACTTGGAAAATGGAGACCAGCAATAGACGGACTCACATTCCCATTTAATTTCCCCTAAAGATGAGCTTGGATGGGAGTAAAGGTTTGAATAAAACATGAACCTACAGCCAAATGAGTGAAAATATAAATTAATGAACTCGGTAGAAAAGAAAACCAAAATAGTCTTAGAATATTATATTACGAAACTCACTCAAATTGGGGTGAGGATAAAATCAGTGATTATGTTCCTTTTGTATAGTCAACCTTTATGCCTTTACCCTCAGCACATCTCTCCAATTCCTCAGCGAGATACTGAAACCAAAACATCTCCCTCTCAGAAATCTCATCCTGTAAACGCCTAACCTCGAAAACTGGCTTAAACTTATACCACAACTTTACAATACTCGGATAGCAGGTCTCAAACAAAAAATCTAGGTCAACAATACCACTTTTCAGCAAGTACCCATAGTCATCAAACTGAGTCAAATATGAAAACCATTCAGCGAATACCTCTGGATTATCCTCAAACCCGTAGTTCCTATTGAAGTCATCATAATCTCTCCAACTCATCTTCATTGCATTCACATATCTGAGAATACCCCTACCTCGTGCTCTTTCACGTTGAATACTGAGGATCATTTGCATGTGTTGTGCTTTGGTGTTGTTGCGTAGTACTGTTGTATAATAGAGAATAGATGCGGATATACTCAAACCAGTTAACACTAAGGCAACTATTTCTAGTGAGACCATGAATACAATTAGAGATATGTGAGGATAAAATCATCGATTATTTATCTACTGTAGACAGTAAAATATTTAATAGGTTATCCTATAAAGTTGATTAGGTTCTTCTGTTTATAGTCAATAACAGTAAACAGATGAATCCGGCTCCGACAATGGAAGCAAAAACAAAGGTGTAAACATGTTAGTAATTCAACACATAGACTGGTTTGGAACAGTGGATGAGCTTGCCGAAATGGACGAAGCGATCAAAAAGGCATGCGGAGAACTAGAAGGGATTGAATACAAGGGTAGATGGTCGTCTCATCAAGCAAGATACCATTTCTGCTACCTATTCAAAACCGAGGTATACATGAAAGTCATGGATGCATGGGGAAAAGCAGGCTTCGAAAGAGATTACTCAAAATTAACCCACAGCATCATGGAAATCCTTGGCGGTCCCCAACACACATAGATCAACACTCAGCCATTTCACATCTCCCTTTTTTACCGAAAACTTATTCATTTTTAGTCTCTTAGCTTAACGTCTACAGTGAAATCATCTTTCATAAGGGAGGGTAACAGGTGGGATAGGAATTGTTCCGCTGTGGCTTGATGCTTGTTTCCCTTGGTACTGATTAATACCCATTTTTTACCTTCTTTATACCAAGTGTTCACCAATTTATTCTTGTGATAAATGTGGACAATACACTCATCATTCCTCATGCTATACCCCTACATCATAGGATAGCTCAACAAAGGATATAGTTTGTCAAGCTAGGGAATAGGATGTTTATTTCCAATTGTCGCATAATGAGTTGTATCATTCAGACGCTCGATCCTCCTCTCACGATTCTCAGTAGAATCAAGCACAGTAACAGAAGTATTAGCGACACCAAAACCAACCCTGTAATAATCAGGCAAAGGAGAACCAATCCACCACCTAATAATATTCTGAATCGTACCCCCATGACTCACAATAATCACACGTTCCTCGCGTTCAACCAGCTTATCCATATATGAGCTAACCCGCTCATAGAACTCACCAGCACTCTCAGCCTCAGGGAAAGGTCTCCAATCCAAGGGAGGCTCAGAAACATCTTGAAGAAGCTTCTTTGCTTCCTCTACACTCATCCCAGAGACGATTCCCGGATTATGCTCTCTAAGTTCAACAGCGAAGTGTGGACTTTTACCCAGCTTTTTACAGATTATTTCGGCTGTTTGTTTTGCTCTCTTGAGGTCGCTAGAGTATACCTTGTAGTCTTCCGTGAGTTCTTCACATAATCTTTCGGCAACGGCGTGTGCTTGTTTTGCACCAAGTTCTGTTAATTTAACATCAGACCAGCCTCCAATTAGGTTGTGGAGATTGTTTTCCCCCCGTCCATGTCTGATGAGTATAATCTTTGTCAAATCAGACTACATAGAGGATTCTAGGGCGTTAATCTTTTCTATAAACCCAGACAGAGTTGACTCAAACTCTGTGCCTATCTTTGATCTCTGCAATGAACCCTCAACCAGCGGAGGTTTACCAAGTATCTCATTTATCTCGACTAACGCGTTCTCGACAACCCCACTATCATTGGAGAGAAAGACCGCTGTTTTCTCCAGTTTCTCCTTATTCCCAACCATATAACCACGCATGGGAGCAGAGACCACTCCAGCCCATATTGGACTCGCCAATATTACCAGATCATAGTCACCGGGATCATACTTTGGAGGATTTATCTCGGCTACCTTCCGTTGGGAGTTCTGTCCACCACTGCGTATCCATCCCAGTATGCCTTTCCTGTTTGTAGGCTCGCTGATAAGCTCTATATCTCCGCCAAGGGACTCATGGATTCTTTTTGCAGCCTTCTCTGTATTCCCAGAACGGGAATAATACACTGTTAATACCTTCAAAATAATGACCTTCCTCTAATCCACATAAATTGAAGAATAAAAAGCTGGGTTAAACAGTAAGCGTACCCATATTGGTTGAAAAAAGATTTACCTGCGATTTAACGATGAATAATGGACTATCAGGTGTAGAAGATGAAGTTCAGCATAACAATACCCCACGGCAAACCCGGACAACACACAGACTACAAAATGGTGAAAGAAGCCACACAAGAATGCGAAAAACTAGGATTCGAAGGCATCTATATCGAGGACCATATGGTCCCAAGACCCAACACACCCTACCCTGAGAAAGACGAGTATGATCTCGATGTACCCTACCTTGAATGCTGGACACTATTATCAGCACTAGCAGTCGAGACAAAAAGAGTCAAGCTTGGTACATTCACCCTGTGCAACTCATTCAGACAGCCACCTTCTCTACTAGCCAAGATGACTTCAACTCTGGACAACATCTCAGGTGGGAGACTGGTTTTCGGAATAGGAGCAGGATACAATGAGTTGGAGTATAAGATGTATGGGGTACCCTATCCCCACAAGTCCATACGACTAAGGCAGCTGGAAGAAGCACTCAAAATAATAAAACTCATGTGGACAGAGCCCCGACCCAGCTTCACCGGCAAATACTACCACATCAAGAAAGCAATATGCAACCCCAAGCCAGTCCAGAAACCATACCCACCAATAATGGTCGGAGGAAGAGGCAGAAAGATAACCCTCGCAATAGTGGCACGCCACGCGGATATCTGGAACTGGCCACCTGCTGTCTATGTGACTCCTGAGATATACACTGAATATCTTGGTCTCTTGGAGAAACACTGTGAGAAGGCTGGTAGAAACATGAAGGATATCAGCCTATCCATGGGGGATGTCTGCCACATCAGGGAATCCAAGACTGAGCTCAACAAAGAGATAGCCAAATACAAGCCAGACGAGCTCACCATGAAGGACTACTTGAACCATCTAATAGGCACACCAGACGAGTGCATCAAACGAGCAGAGCTTTACCAAGACCTCGGAGTTGGAGAGTTTGTACTTGAGGTACCTAGCCTAGGGAGAGGGGAAATGACCGATCTGCATTTACTCGCAAATGAAGTGATGCCCAGCTTCTAACCAGTATCCGCATATTTATAATCTTAAAATGACAGAAACAGCTCCATAGGAAGTGAAAGCTTGAGAGCAGCGATTCTTGGATGCGGAAGCGGCGGAATGACCATGGCAGTGGACCTAGGGTTAAAGGGATTCAAGGTCAACCTGTTTGATTTCCCTGAATACAGTCATAACCTACGAGTAGTAGAAGAAAAAGGTGGAATAGAGGCATATGGAAACTTGGAGGGCTATGTGGAGCCCGATGTAATCACCACAAACATGGCTGAAGCCATCGAGGACGCCGACGCCATATTCATGACCATAAGAGCCTATGGGGCTGAGAGATTCATCAGAGAGGCTACAAAGTATATGGAGCCAGGTCAAGTCATAATGAACTGGAGCAGCTACCTCGCAGCCCTCAGAACCTACAAAGAATTCAAAGAAACAGCGCCAAAAGGCGCCATACTGGGAGAAGGCGCTATCCTACCTTACTTCGTCAAACCTACTGGACCAGCTGTCCTAAACGTGTTTGGGGTCAAGGCACACCTCTGGGCAGCAGCCATGCCGGGAAAACGGACACCAGAGCTAATGAAAAAGGTCAAGCCCTTCTTCCCTAACTGCGAACCCGGACCAAACGTGTTATTCACAAGCCTAACCAACCCGAATCTGCAGGTACATGTCCCACCAGCATTACTCAACACAGGTTTATGGGAGAAGACAGGGGGAAACTTGGAGTTCTATGGAACATTGATGAGCCCCAAGGTAGCCCACGTAATGGATCTCGTTGATAAGGAGAGGATAGCTATTGGTAAGGTTCTTGGTTTGGAGCTATTGCCCAAGCCTGAGGTCCTCAAGATGGAGTACGGGCAATATGGGGTCACGGGAGAGACCATGTATGAGGTCTATAGCACATTTGCTAGTCATCGTAGCTGGAGACCCGGGTTGAGCCTTGATGATTTCGCGGCTAAGACAGCGTTTGGTGAGGATATTCTTCATGGGTTTGTATTCATATCCAGTCTCGGTAAAAAGTTCGGTATCTCTACTCCTGCCATTGATACCTTGGTGAGTCTGGCTGAGATGGTGCTTCAACGAGACTTCTGGAATAAGGGCACAACAGCGGAAACCTTGGGTCTGGATAAGCTCTCTGAGAAAGAGATTATGGATTACGTCATGGACGGGTAACCCAATCATTCTTTATTCTTTGCTAATTGTCTTCTTGCGTCTTCCTCTGGGCTGATAAGATCCTCTATGATCTCGTCCAACCGGCTGTAGATGTGGCAGTTCTTGCAGTGGAAAACCATCTTACCAGTCTCATACCGCTGCCCACTCCTCTTGTTAACTTCATTCACCAAGGCCTCCAAGAAGATCTGTATACCAGCAAGATTCGCAGGCAGCCCAGCAAAACAATCCCAAGACCTGAAATACCCAGTAGTATGCAGCTTCCCATCCAAGACCTCCAAATCCAGTATAGTGAGACAGGGTGGCTCATGCTTCATACCCGCCAACTCTTTGAGTAAATCTTCTGGTCTCCTGATAAGCATGGTAACCTGACGGTCTCTGGGCTCTGATACCAGCCGTTTTATCGCCAACTCTACCTGATCTATGGGCTCCCTGAGCCTCCCACCATAGGTATAGGTCTCGCCTTCCTCTTTTTCTCCTAGCCAGAGATATTGGAGTGCGTAGCTGGTCACGTACTTCATGTCACATGGCGCCTTGTCGGCTATTAATGGCCTGATGTGGGGGTTCTCTATCTCTATGGTAACACTGAGTTTTTTGGTCTCTGTGATCTCAGAGCCATAACCAACATAAAATGAGTCGCCTTTGGTCCAGATCCGCTCCAGTGCCTTGTACCAGCCATCTGGTATATCGAAGGCCTTGATATGCTCATACCTCATAAAAGCTCCCAATGAGATCAAGCATAAGAAGTATTTACCTTTTTTTCGCATTCTAGAAAGAAGCCAATAACTCATCGAGCTTGCTTAACCGGAAACCGGTTCTTTCTTCTAGGAAATCATGGACCTTGATGAAATGATCCTTCTGAGCCTTCATCAACTCCAAGGCATCGGGCTTCAAACCAGCGGAACCACTACCAGAAGTCACATTGACGAAATCATCTATCCTACGAGTAGCTGCTACGACCTCAAAAAACTCTAGAGACCCTGTTTTTCCACCTAGATTCTCGTAGGTTTCGATCATTGGCGCCCTGAACATGGAGCCTCCAAACGTATTATAGAGTAGGAGGGTCCACGCCAAATCCATTCTGGGATCACAGATCATAGATGAGCTCCAATCAATTACATAGGACTGATTTTGCTCATCTATCATGACGTTCATGCCATGGTAATCCATGTGGCACAGGGACAGATACTCCTGTGATTCGTTTGGCTTGTTCGCTTTGATCCAGTCTAATAAGGGGGACATCCAAGGAGCCTGAGCTTTTGATTTATCGTAATTTTCTATAATGGCTTGGATTGATTGGAAGGTAGATAGATATGGTATCTCCGTGAACACTGATGTGTCTAGGCTATGAAGTTCTGCGAATAGGCGTATTAGCCTTGATAATCCCTGTTGCAGTATCTCCTCGGTCTCGTTTTGATAAGATGCATCAAGGGTCTTTCCCATGACCCTCTTCATTATGATGAAAGGCTTACCAATGATGTCCCCACTTGTTTCCAGATGATAGACTGGTGGGACAGGATACCCTGCCTCATCTAGCTTTTTCATCAAGTTGAACTCTTTTGAGGCTTTTCTAGATGCATTTTCTCCTGAGAAGACCCGCAGTACAAGGTCTTGACATACTTGGGCTTCACCGTCTTGGAAGTTAGACTCAAATGTGAATAATTCTGTCTCCCACCCCATGTTGATCTCATTGAGGTTCTTGACGGAATGATTTGTTCGATGTTTATTTTCTGAGTTTAAGTATCCCTGTAGTTTCTCGGCTAGATTAGGTATTTCCATGGTTTCTTTGAGGGTTTGTAGGTAAATAAGGTAAACTCAATCCAAGTAATCACATAAAGTAATCAAGATATGTGTTGAAAAATGTCTTATTTCATTATTCCACATTTTTTTTCAATACTAGATTTTTTAAAACAATTCAACCTTCTCAAGACCTAATGGACCCATCAATACTTACACAAGAGATCAAGGATTATGCTCTGACTCATGGAGCCGAACTAGTTGGAGTATTATCTGCGGAATCAATAGATTCTTTCCCCGAGTACTGGATAGGCTGGCAAGTAAAGCAAGCATCCAAAAAGACCACAGACTACATGGAGGATGCAAAGAGCATCATAGTCCTCGGTTACCATGCCTTTGATGAAATACATGAAGCACAGATAGCCCACAACGGCAAGATAGAGTACCCGGTCTATGAGAGGATGAGGCTCTATGCCAGACGGGTAATGAGACAGCTAGAGGAAAAGGGCTTCAAATGCATCGTATACCCAGTCAATTTGAGCCAGAAAAAGATGGCGCAACTAGCAGGACTTGGCGCTATCGGCAAGAACAGCCTAGTGATCAACCCTGAGTATGGTCCTTGGATTAGACTCCAGAGCATACTGACAGACGCACCCCTCGTACCAGATGAGCCTTACACCCAAGACCAGTGCAAAGACTGTACAAGATGCATTGATGCATGCCCAACCGGGGCACTCTCACCCTATGTGATAGACCCGGAAAAGTGCTTGATAGGCATAACAGAGAAGGAACTCGCTAAGTTGATTGAAGAAGACCTACCGTTTACAGACTTCAGGGATACACCAGACAGTATATTCAGAGAACATATGCCAAGGTTCACAAAAAACAGTGTAATGATGTGCACTACATGCCAGAAAGCCTGTCCTATTGGGCGCGAGAAAAGAGGCTTAGCTTAGTAGGGTCTCAACCCATTGTGGTACTCGTTCAAGCTCTCCTTCCTTCAAAGGACCCTCAGAGTCCAGAACAATGAAGCCCATAGGCTCACCGACAAGGACCCCGCCTTTCTTAACCAAGCCCTTAGCGATGGGCTCGGCGGCATAACCAAAGATACCAGCCATAAACTTCAGAATTTTATTATCTATATTCTGTATGTCCATTCTGGTATCGAAGGAGGCTACCTTGACATCATTCAATGAGTCGTTTGGAATTGTTTTGAGGAAAGCCTTGACTGCGTCTGATGGTCTAAATCCGCGAGTAGGGGCTCCAACAACAAGCAGATCCAAGCTTGTGAGAGACCCCATATCTACGTCTGCTGGACGCTTGACTGGAACATCATCCCCGAAGCTCTTACCGATCTCCTGGGCTATCTTTTCCGTGTTCCCGAAATAGGAATCATATACAACGAGTATGTCCATGCTACCTTTAACTCAACTATTTATGGTTAAAATACTTCTCAGTGTCTCATCGATCCTGGATAGCATCCAATGCAATCTTGATAAAAACATACGCAGTTAGAAGCCCTACTACTCCCAAAGACGTATCAAGGAAGGCAAAACGAAGCACTCCTACTATCCACTCTACGGCGCTCATGAGTATAAATCGACTATTTTTGAATAAATGTTTACCTGTGATTAAGTATCAAAACGAAATTAATTAAACAGGTTGACTAGGAAACTTCCGATATCAGTGTTATCTGTGAACCCCAAAACCGCCTCTGCTTTCGGTCCATAAGCCAAGACAGGGACCATGCTCCCAGTATGATCATCGCTTATCCAATTATATCTGGGCTCTCCACCGGGGTATCTACCGGTAATCAATAGACCTCCAGTCTCATGATCAGCGGTGACAATCACCAATGTATCATTTCGTCCTGATGCAAACTCCAAAGCTTCCAAGACAGCCAGATCAAAGGCATAAACCTCGCTCATAGTAGTATCAAAATCGTTGTCATGGGAGGCGTGATCTATTCGTCCACCTTCAACCATCAAGAAGAAGCCTTCAGGGTCACTGGATAATAGCTGTATAGATTTGCGGGTCATCTCAGCTAGACTGGGCTCCACCTCTGGGTCTCTGTCGTGTTCATAACTCATGTAACCAGTCGCGAATAACCCCAAGATCATGCCTGACTCAGTATCCATTAATTCCCCACTGGTCTCGACAACGGTATATCCTGCCCCACTAGGGTCAAGAGAAGAGAAATACAAGCTGCCACCACCTAAGACCACGTCAACACCGCTTGATAGGACCTGTTCCGCTATCAATGATTCCTGATTTCTGCTATTCACATGACTCAAGAAGGCTGCTGGAGTAGCGTGGCTTACCCGAGTATTTGATACGATACCAGTGGACAAGTCATGTTCCTCAGCAACCTCGACCACTGTGGTCAAGGTCTCCCCACTAGGTCCAAGGGATATAACACCGTTTCGGGTCTTGTACCCCGTTGCTAAGGCTGTTGCGGATGCGGTGGAATCTGTCACATAGTTGGAGTATGATTCTGTTGATACCATAGACATATAGGGCAACTTCAGTATGGCGAGTATATCTTCACCATTCTCTATCTCGGCTGCTGTCAGTTGCCCCGGTCCCATACCATCCCCAATCAACAGAATGATGTTCCGAACCTCGCCCTCGACATCAATACTCAGTATTACCTCGGGGGTCTCCACAACTACGGTGGGTTCACTTGTCTTGTTCTCAAGCTCAAGCTCTGATATTCTAGCCTCCAGCTCAGTGTTGGAGTCTATTAGCGCCTGTAATTCTTCTGACAATTGATCATAGCTCTCGGTTAAATGTGATAGTTCTAGTTGGGTCTCTGAGTTTGCCTCCAATGCGGTGTTGAGGCTTGATTTGGTGTCAATGTAAAGATAAGTGGTTCCGATGAGTCCTAGTATCAGTATTATTGTGGTTAATTGGTATAGGTTCTTGGGGCTTGAGGTGGACATTATACCTGTCTCAACATTGTTCATGATTTAAAACATTGCTTAAGGGTAAGGTAGCGGTGTTTGGGTTAGGGTGTTTATCCCTGAAACGGGTTGACAGGGGGTTAAATGTACAACATTGTTTACAAATAGTAAAGTTTTTATTACAATATGTAAAGTGTACTTTACATGATGAGGTGTGGATAAAGAAACATACAACCGGATAAAAGCCGCAACAGCGGTTGGGATAGGAATCATAACAGCCATCAGCGTAATCAAAAACACATGGGCACTAGCCACAGGCGGAATAATACTCGCAATGATAGTGCTGATAATAGCCAAGAGACAAGTAGGTGAAATACTGTACGATGAGAGAACCAAGATAGTGCGTGAAAAATCAGCAAACGCCACAATAGGCGTGATAACAGTCGGATTCGCAGCAATAGGTTTGGGGCTAATAGAGACCAGCTTCTGGGGATACGAAGCTAACATGGACTTGGGGTACATCTTTGCCTACATTGCCTTGATAATAATGATGATCAACGGCATCTTCAACTGGTACTACAATAATCAACTAGGAGGCTAACCCAGTGGAAAATACCTTGAAGATCCTACGAGCAGTCAAAGGAGTAACTCAGGAGCAGCTTGCAGTGGACCTTGGGGTAACCCGTCAGACAATCCACGCGGTGGAGTCTGGCAAGTATAACCCCAGCATAGATTTGGCTTTCAAGTTGGCGCGTTACTTTGAGACTAGTATCGAAGAGATATTCCATTACGAACCTTAACCTGTTTTTCAGTTTATCTAATAATAAGAGCTTCAAATCTTAGATTTATAAAACCTCAATATGCTTTTTACATGAAACTAGGAAATTTTATTGCATGACGTTTCTGTTTGAGTTTATTATTCGCGTATAGAATATCAGATCATAGTGAGTAGAGCGCCTAGAGTATTAACTAAACTGTGTGCCAGCCAACTGGGAAAAATACTCCCAGACCTAGAACGTAACCACCCAAATATCCAACCAGCGAAAAACTGGGCCACAACCACAACAGAAAAACTGATACTAACATACAACAAGAGCAAATGCGGAACCAGAAAAACAAAAGCCTGCAAAATATTTCCCATCTTGAACCCAAACCGCCTCACAAAATAACCACCTAACAAACCGCGAAAGAGGATTTCCTCACCAAGTGCTACATAAAAAACCTCACGAAACAAGACATAAAAGAAAGAAGAAAGCCCCAACGACATCCCTTCATATATTGAGATACTCACCATCTGGTTCTCAAATACCTCAGATGGTATCCTCTGTAAGACCAGCCACATAGGCACCCCAATAACTATGGCAACCACAAGCCCCTCCAAATAGAATCGATGGGCACACCCACTCAAACCAAGGTTTTTCACTACCTTCGATCTTTTCTCTCCACGTCTTATCTGTATAATGAAATACGCTATGGCGGGTATGCTGAAGAGAATTAGTTGTGCTGGAATCTCCATTATTTTCAAAAAAAGTTAATTCCATTTTTGTATAAAAGATGGCTCAATCAAGAATCATTGTCTGGCATTATTCATACTATATAGTCAGGTTTTGTTCTTACCCTAAACTAAGGCTTTTAATTGATAACGAAATCGCGCGTGAGCACTAAAATTAAACAGGTTCAGGCTAACCTTTTGGTTTTTATCTCCCCATATAGCTTTCTTTTTGAATCATATGAGTTCTAAACTTCTAGTCATAATCGCCACAGGAGACAAAGCCAAGGCACTCACAGGTTTGATGTATGCCAAGAACGCCATCAAACACGAGTGGCTTGAGGATGTGAAGGTAGTTTACTTTGGCCCCAGTGAGCAGCTAATGTATGATGATGCTGATGTAGCCAACGCAGCCATCGAAATAGCGGGCTTGGGTGAGAGCTATGCCTGCAAGGTTATCAGTGATCGAGATGGCATCAGCAACAAGATAAACGAGATGGGCGTCAAAGTCGAGTACGTGGGCACCATTATAAGCAATTATATCAAAGAAGACTACACGCCCATGGTATGGTAAGATGATTCTAGGCATAAGCGCAAGCGGCAGACGCCCCCAAAGAATCAAATCAGGAAACCTCCTATGCGGCGCAACAGAAGAAATAATGAATCACTTTCTCGAACGAACAGGAGAACCCTATGAGCTAGTAAGCCTCAGCGACAAACACATCAGCGGCTGCATGGGCTGCGTCCGCTGCGCAGGAGACAACATCTGCGTATTACAGGATGACTGGGCGGAAATACGAGATAAAATGTATGAGTCAGAAGCAGTAGTCTTTGGTGCCCCCAACTATTATGGGATCATCAACGCCCTTGGACACACCTTCCTTGAGCGAACCTTCAGCCTCCGACACCGTGAGACATTCCCCCTGAGTGGAAAACTCAACGCCATCATAACCAGTGGCTCAACAGACACCAATCCTGTCGAGGATTTCATCAGGAAGATATTCAGGAGCAACCATATGGCGGAACCAGCAGGAGTAGTCAACGTCCCCGGCATCAGCCAATGCTACCAATGTGGCTATGGAGAGCAATGCGCAGCAGGCTCAGTAGTAGCACGCCACAGGTTCCTAGATGAGATAAAAGAATACCATCTACCCGATCTCCCTCCCGAGACCTATCGCAGGGCAGAGATTGTCGCCCATAAGCTGGGCAACATGGTTAGAGCGAAGAGAGGCTAACGCCTTCTTCGTTTTGCGTCCAGTTTTCTGAGAGCTACATCAGTAGCCATCAACAATGGATCATATAGCTCGCTCACAGGAGGACAATAAGCTAACTCCACTGTGGCGAACTCTTCCAAGGTCATCCCCTTCTTGATGCCCAAGGCGACCATGTTGATCCTCCAATCAGTTCCCTCAGTACCAATACTGTGAGCACCTAGAAGCCTCCCAGTCTCCACATCAGCCAGAATCTTTATGCTTATCTCCGTGTGCCCAGGCATCCAAGTAGGCTTGTTAACCGTATTAGCTCGCCCACTTACTACCTCATAGCCTGCCCTCTCTGCTCCCGGCGTATTATAGCCAGTGGCTGATACCTCAAGATCACCAACATAGGATACAAAGGTGCCCAGTGTACCATCATAGACAGCGTCTCCACCAGCCGCATTCACTCCAGCAACCATAGCCTGCCTATAAGCTGTTGTGGCTAATGCTATCCTTGCAGGAGACTTATCGATCATGTGGTAGCTCAGGCAGTTATCACCGATTGCATAGACATCTGGGGTGCTTGTCTCCATCCGCTCATTGACCTTAATGCTTCCTCTCTCACAGACAATCTCCATCTTTTCAACCAGATCAATGTTGCTGTCTATACCAGCAGCCATCACCACGAAATCGACGGGTATTACTTCTCCACCGATGGTCACGGATTCAACCACATCCTTACCGTTGATGCTGTCGATTCCCTTGCCGAAATGCACATGCAGCCCCTTCTCCTTGATGTGATCCACCAGAATAGTGCCCATATCAGGGTCAACGTTACGCGGCAACGCAGGCTCACTACGCTTGGTGATATGCACATCGACGCCAAGATGCTTCAACGCCAATGCAATCTCCATACCAATAGCCCCACCACCAATAACAGCACACGTCTTGGATTTGAGAGCCACATCACGAACCAACTCCCCATCCTCTGGAACAGTAACAGTATACATACCCTTCCCAAGGAACTCCTCTGCCCCGGGAACTGGCAATATCTTGGGCTTGCTACCCGTCGCCAGTATCAGTGAGTCATACTCTACCCAGTTCTCCTCCCCAGATTCAAGGTTCTTCACCTTCACCTTCTTGGCGTCAGGATCTACCTCCACTGCCTCATGACTGAGATGAATCTGGAGGCTCCTCGTGGTAGGTACAACGTGCCTTATATCTGCAAAATCCTTGACCTTTCCTTCGATCGCGTAGGGTATACCACATGGGCTATACATGTGATAGTCTCGCTTTTCAATGATATTAATCTGGGTTCTCCTGTTGAATCTCTGGGCTGCCCTGCTACTGTACAGCCCACCTGTGCCTAATCCGATTATTACTATATGCGGTGCTTCTCGGCTCAATATAATCAAAAGATAGGTTTAGAGTTCGTTGATATTCTTTTCTATAAAAACAGGGATTCTACTATTCTTTTTTCTTTTTAAGGTACCAAGTCTCGCCCTTGGGGCTAGTCTCAATGTGAAAGTTCGGGTTATAGACAAGCATCTCCTTCACGAACTCCCTCATGGTGGCTTGGGTTCCATCGCTCCTAACTATTACCTCATCTAGATCTATGGTTACCCTTTTTCCTTTATCGAGATCAACGTCCATCTTAGGTCAAGTATATTTTAACTGAACCTTATATAAAAACCCGGATATTGCCTGAAGGTTTACCCTTGTTTAGCTATGCATGAGACGCACCAGGATGTTTTCCCCAATCCTCTCAGTCTCAACCTCAATTCCCGCAATATTCTGTATCAAGCTGCTGAGATAGGCTTCCACAAATATTCCCCACTTTTCTCCTAGCCTATTCTTGATGTAGAAATAGTGGGAATCCGTATCATACTCCTCAACAGTAAACCAGTGAGCATATCTCCCCATCTGTTCCTTGATCTGGAAAGTAACAGTATCTAGGTTCAGTTCATCGCCCCTGACAAGATAAGATTCCTTAAAAGTGATCTGGGCCACCTCTTCCCCTATCTCTCGGAGTTTTTCCTCATCAAGTGCCTCGATGATAGTATTGATTGTGTTGGGGGAGAATATTACACTCTCCAATTCCTCGGCCCACCTATAGAACAAGAGGTAATCTTTAACAATTTTTTCCAGCATCCCACTCATAGATAACCCTTGCTTCTCGGCTATCTTGCTGAGTGTAAGATCCCATTCTTGGTCCAGTCTGAAAGACCTAGTAATCGCCTTGCCTTTTGGTTCGATTATTGACAAATTAATACAATTTAGGTCTAGAAGGGTTTAAAATCTTGGGCAGAAGACCGTAACTAACTCACTGGATATTAGTGGTAACCATATTCTGAATTATCTGCTTGGTCTTGTTGGTGAGCTGTAGCCTACAGCCTCCTTGACCATATGATCTGGTTAATACTCCTTGTTTGACCAGTGATTTGCGCTGGCGCTCATTGAAATACTCTGTGGCTTTCTCGCCTCTATCTATCTTCAAGAGTTCCTCTAAGTAGAAGTAGATTACATTTATCATGCTTTGATGCTCTAGGCTTGATCCAGGGTTATTGGATATCACGATCCGTCAATATACTTACCGTAGGGTAAGATAAAAAGGTAAACCTTGTATGGTTTACAATGGTGTTTATCTAACCTTGATCTTACCCAAAACAATATTGACGGCTATACTGTGACTGCAACTACCCTTATCCCTGTACCCCATGCAGCTGCAAGCCATCTTGCCATCAGGTGTCTCAACAACATTATAGGTACCATGATCGCCGATAACATTATACCTGCCATTATCCAGTCGCTCGACCTGTCCATTCTTGACAAGTCGTTTGGCCTTCTCAAGGACCTTGTAATGTATTCGTTGGCGACGCATCCCCACAATCATCGATTTGGGGAATATTATTTGTATCGATAATTCTGCCCATTATCTAGCCTTTTCGAGTGCTTCCGCTTCCCTGATCCGGCTCGCGATGATGTCCTGGAGATAGTGGCTTATCTCCATTAGCTGTTTGTCGGTCTCATTTTGTAGTTGTTTTTGTTCGGCGAGTAGTTGTAGCATTATCTGTGCCTGTATCTGTTGGTTGAGCTCCATGAGTTCTAATAGTTTGTTGTTGGTCTCGCCTGTTGTGGTGCCGCGTAGTTCTTGTATTATTGTTGCGTATCGTGTGTTTAGCCACTGTAGTTGGTTTGTTTGGTTGGGCATCCACAGATTTCCGGGGTCCCGGGTTTTAAACCTTACTTTATTTGTAACACTACAAGACCCGGTTTTATATGCAGCAGATAATAATTGATTACATGGGATTAACTAAAAAGCATTAAATTTTAGGTAAAATGATGCTTAACGCTGGCATCAACATAAGATATGATCCCAAAGTAGAGGAGTTTTTAATCGCCAAAGGGCTCCGCTTCATAGTCCTGAAGTCGTCTAGGTCAGTTAGGATATGATATCTGGGCTTCATGGTGGAGTGTTGGATATGGTGAGGATAAGCAAAACTCATGATCTGGCGGCTACGACGGGTGAAATGGGGATAAAATCATCGATTGTTATCTTTTGAAGTAGCTCCATTTTACTCTGGGTAATCCTCGTCTACGAAGCTCACCATTCAACTCACCAAGATGATGGCGAGAATGCTCAAGTGAATACAATAATCTACCATGCAAGGTACTCCCAGTCCAAGGGCATCTTGTCTCAGAGTTATGAAATGCTTCATCATCTAAACCCTTAATCCAAGTCTCCAACTTGTCCTTAACATCGTCCAAGTACTTTTCCATTTGGGCTTGATTTGGTAAGTGTTCTGCCGGTATTTTCTGGTCACTTAGTTTGAATTGGTACCCATGTATGCCTATTTCAGGGGTTATGGGTGAGTAGTTGTCAAGGGCTTGTAGACCGTGTAGAATTAGCCGTGCAGGTATTAGATAATCAATTTCCCCAGTTCTCCATTCTTCTTCTGGGATGTTGTTGATTGCTTCTCGATACATTTGCCATGTCAATGAAAGATTCTCAATAATCGATTCACTTATTCTAGACGAAGCTTGAACCAATATATTTCAAGTACCAAATACCTAAAAGTGAGGATAAAATCATCGATTATGTTTCTTCTTTTGGTGGGTTTTGGAATATCTGTGCTCTATCTTCGGGTATCGATAGATTAGGATACAACTTTATAGCCTCATTATACAAGTTCTCAAACTCAATCCCAAATAATGGATCATTATAGGCTTCTCTCATTCCCATTATGAAAGGCTCCACCTTCAAATACGTCATAGGGAGAGTCACATGAGGAAGATACGTAAACAACTCAACAGGATCAATGATCTTCTTCCTGAGTAATACTCCTGCACCTACAAATATCTGCATCACAGCAAACAGGTCTGAGGATGCCTCTGTATCATTTGGTCCGTATTTCGCTGCCCACTCTGGGAAGGAGTGGATTTCGTGTAGATAGAGGACGTTTGCCCATTGTTTCCAGAACTCTTTCCTTGTGACGTGTGTGTAAAAGTTCATTGCTATTTGGGCTTGTCTTGTTTTATTGGCGTTTGACAGCACTATTGCATAATAGGTGATAGATGCGGTCAACCCGAGGATGGATACTACAACAGCGAGAAACTCAAACGAAGCCATAGTATACTTTTTGTGGTATGTGATGATAAAATCATCGATTAGAGTTGTTTTTCCATGAAGATTATGTTCAATAGTTTTCCTGCTTCTGGAGATACCTCACTACCATCGTATCTATCTCTTAACTCATATCCATATTTCTCATAAAGACCTCTAGCAGGATAATTCAAAGCACCAGTATCCAAACGAATAAATGAAAACCCAAACTCTCTTGCCTTATCCTCAAGATACAACATAATCTGCTTACCATAACCATTCCCACGATACATAGGGCGAACATACATTCGTTTAATCTCACCAACCTTGTCCTCAAGTTTCCTTAAAGCCCCCATACCCGCAGGGTTCCCATCCACCTCAAGAATTACTACTATGCCTTCTGGTGGTGTGAGGGCTGTAAACTTGGGAAACACTGATTCTACATAACTCTCTACATCGGTGAAAACATTGGAACCTGTTCGATTGTATACTGTCTCATTTATCCAGTTCATATATTCTATTGTCAATTGGTAAAAATGGTCTCTATGCCTTTTTTCGTCATAAGGAACAAAGACAACTTCTGTCATCTTACTATCAAATATAGAATTAGAGATATATGAGGATAAAATCATCGATTTCCATGCCTCATAACTAATTAAAAATGATCAAATAATCAGAATAAATCAAAGATGTAATCATATCTCTAAACCTTACTTTATTTTCTGGTGACGGTAACCTGATTCACAATATAAGGAGTGGTGTTTATCATATCTTGGTGGTTTTATGAAAAAAGCTGGAATAGTATTGGTTGCTTTTACCCTGTTTTCCCTTGCAGTGTGCATGGTCTCAGCAGATGTTCCGACAGTGACGGATATCCAGGTAGAGTCAACGACAGATGGAAACATATTGACAATCTCAATACGTCACAGTGGACCAAGCAGTGCACATTATGTGGATAAGATTGAGGTCAAGATAGGTGAGGATGTAGAAGTATTTGAGCTAGAGAATCAGAGTGATGCTACATTCACAGAAGAGATAGATGTCACAGGTGAACCTGTTGAGGTACGGGCTTATTGTACGCTGCATGGGTGGTCGGTTTGGAAAGAAGTTGAATCCGATACGGTTGAGGCTCCTGAACCGGAAGAGCCTAGTGGTGGTATTCCCGGGTTCCCGTTGCTTGCGGTGGGTCTCGCCTTGGCTTTGGTGCTTCGCAGGGACGGATAATATCTTATTTTCGCTCTGTTTTATCTATGGGTGACTTAATTTGGTATATGATCCATTTGAGAAGTATGGTCTGAGGAGAACCATCAACGCGGCTACTAGTCTAACCACGCTTGGTGGTAGCATGCCTGATCCATCTGTCTTTGATGCGATGCTTGATGCATCTAAGGCGTTTATCTATATTCCCCAGCTGCAAGACTGGGCGGGGAAACGGTTGGCTTCTGCTTTTGGGGCTGAGGCTGGTCTTCCTACTGCTGGTGCTGTTAATTCATTGATGTTGGCTTGTGCTGCTTGTATGATGCGTGGCTCGGATCTTGAGGGGTTTGATCCCTTAGTCCTAGGGGATTGGAACCATTTGATCCAGAGGCTGCCTATGCATACCGGGTATCTGCGTAACGAGTTTATCGTAATGGGGGATTCAAGGAGCGAGTATGATCACGCCATTGAGGCAGCAGGGGGCAAACGGGTTCAGGCTGGGGATAAGGACGGGGTTTCTGCAGATGATATGGAGGCTGCGTACAGCGAAAAGACAGGGGCTTACTACTATACCTTGTTTGCCTTTAAGGACCAGTTCCCATTGGAGGAGTTTGTGAAAATAGCCCACAGCCATGATGTACCTGTAATAGTGGATGCTGCGCCCTGTCTGACACACAAGGCTGTGCCCAAGAAGCTCCTTAGCTCAGGAGCAGACATGATCATATTCAGTGGGGGCAAGCAGTTCGGTGGACCCAATAACAGCGGTATACTGCTGGGGCGGAAAGACTTGATCAAGCTGGCTCATCTTCAAGCGTATCCCTTTGATGGTATCGGGCGGGCAGCCAAGATGAGCCGTGAGACCATCGTGGGCTTGATTGCAGCTCTTGAGGTATTCATGGACCGGGATGATGACACATATTACCGAGGGCTGCAGAAGGAGACCCGGGAGTTCAGTGAAATGCTTGATGCGGTTGATGGGATAAGGGCTGGGGTGTTGAATGAGACATCGATAGCAGATGACGTTGTACCCCCGAGTTATGCTTGGATAGAGATGGATGGCGGCAAGGTCAGTCTCCGGGCGCTATATGAAGGGCTTTTTTATGGTGAGCCTTGTATCAGGGCGCTATTTGAGCCGTTTTTCATCACAAATGAGGCTGCTAACAGGGTGACTTTCAAGGTCGAGTACCTGTTGCCCGGTGACAAAGAGGTTATTCTAGGTAGGATAAGGGAGATTCTAGGCTAGTTTCTGCCTTTTTTCGTGTTTTATCCCTTTTTTTTGGTTTTTTGGTTTTTTTTCGAATAAATTATATAGGTGATGGGTTAGTAGGTTGGCAGAATAGGGACGTTTCATATGTTCCGTAATATGGATTTTAGGTATGTAACTGGTGTTTTGGGGGTTAATTATTTTGCATGTTGAGAACCTGATTATACTTGTCTGCTCGACGCTGTTGTTGAGTTTTATTGCGTCATTGATTTATAGGTTCACCAAGATCCCTGATGTCATCTGGTTGATGGGGTTCGGGGTCCTCATGGGGTCCGGTATAGGGTATATTGATAAGGGGTTGTTTAACGAGTTGGCGCCCCTGATGAGTGTTCTTGCCTTGAGTATCATATTGTTTGAGGCGGGTATCAACGTGGATATAGTGACCCTGCTCAGTAACATGGGTAAAGCCACTGTTTTATCGGTCTCCAGTATACTGAGTTCCATAATACTTGTTGGCTTCGTTGTTCGTTTCCTATTGCCCAACGACTTCACTTTACTTCAGGGCATGTTGCTGGGTGCAATGATTGGTGGCACCAGTACGGTGGCTGTTTTTGGTATATTGGGTAGTATTGAGAAGACTGTCAGTGATTTGGGTTCTACCAAGGTTATGTTGACCATGGAGTCAATAATATCAGATCCGGTTTGTATCATCGCCTCTATTACGTTGATTAAGATGATTATGACTCCCAGTGTTAGCATCAGGGATGGTGTGAGCGATATTGTGAGTACATTTATTCTATCCTCAATATTGGGGGTTTTCTCTGGGCTCAGCTGGAGCAATATATTGAACAGGCTCAGGACCCACCCCTATACGTATATGATTACTTTGGCGGTCTTGATGCCATTGTATTTGTTGAGTGAGGCTGCCATCGGTGATGGTGCGGGGGCTATGACTGCTTTGACTTTTGGGTTGGCTATTACCAATTACAGTTTCTTTATGGATAAGCTGGGGCGTCCCGGTAAGGTAAGGATTAATGTGCGTAAGCTCAGAGAGTTCCATGAGGAGATTGTTTTCTTCATCAAGTCCTTCTTTTTTGTCTATATTGGCGTTGTTGTCACAATTTCTTTGAAGTACTTGTTTGTGGGGTTCCTGCTGGTGGCTGTCATGATGGTTATGAGGTATGGGTTGGTCGAGGTGCTGGGTAAGTTGATGGATTTCACCCGCGAAGAAACCAGCATAGCCAAGTATGTCTATGCGTCTGGGCTCCCAGCCTTCGTAATGAGCCAACTGCCCATGCTCTATGATCCCAGTGGAGATATCTTCTTGACCCCTGGGTTGTATCCTGATATCTGTATGCCTATCGTGTTGGGTACCATCCTGTATAGTGGCTTGCTTGGTCCTTGGATGATTGATGAGGACCTCAATGACAGGCATGCTGTGAAGATAGAAGAGTTTAAGGAATGACTTTTTGGTTTTTCCTTCATTAGGGGATTATCATGATTGTTGTTGGTTTTCCATGATCGTTTGTTAGTCTTGGTTATATTTCTGCGTATTATTTAGTTGCCTATGCAGGTAATGTATGGTGTGTTGCTTGGGTGTCTAGTCTTGGGCATTACACTGATCTTATCCATGTCCAACCGAAGATTAGAGGCTGAAGGTGATGTGAATTACAGGCGCTTCTTCTTCATTGGATTAGCTTTTCTCCCCGTTGGGGTGACCTTGTTCTTAGCTACAAGGAACCTAGGTCTGCTGGGGATCAGCGGTGTGGGTACGGCTTATCTGGCTATTGGGCTGAGCTACAGGGATCGATGGTAGGAAATATGTAGGAGACTGGTGTCTCTTATTGGGCTACTTGGATTTCTTGGGGTTGTGGTTGGATTTGATTTTCTGCCTCGGCTAGGCATTCCTTGTAGGTCTTGCAGCGTTCGCAGTATGGGAAGATGAGTCCGATTTTGTGGCATACGTATTTCACGGTTGTCACTGGTTTGGGTTGTTCTGGTTGTTTTATGAGATTGTGTATGTGTTATCTGGGACACACAGTTACAGCTAAAAGATAGTTAGTAGCTTGCTGAGTTCAGTGATGGTCCAGTCTGGGGTGATTTCCCTTGGTTTCTCGTCTTTTCTGTTGACCCAGACGGTCTTCCATCCCGCGTTGTGTGCGCCTACTATGTCTTTTCTGTAGTCGTTGCCGATGTAGACGGTCTCGGTTGGTGGTATGCCGGTGCGTTTGGTTATCTCTTTGAATATTTCGGGGCTGGGCTTGTGGATGCGGAGTTCCCCTGATATGATGATCTCCTTGAAGTGGTGCTTGAAGCCTAGTCTGTCTATTTTTAGTCTTTGTAGGTCTCGTGGTCCGTTGGTGATCATGGTGAGGGTGTATTTCCCTGATAGGTGCTCGATGACCTTCGCTGCGTCTGGGTAGAGCTTCATATGTTCTAAGGCTGTGTCTATGTGTAGCTGCGCTAGTTCTTCTGGGTCTGCTTCGCCCCATGCTTCTTCTACTACCATGTTGAGGTGGATGGCTCTGATTTGTTTCTCTGTGAGCCCGTCGTCGATCATTTCCCAGTAGTGGCGTTTGATCTGTGCCCAATAGAGGTCGTAGTGTCTGCCGATCCTGTCTTCTGGGTAGTCTGTGAGTTCTGCTATTTCTTGTCGTAGTTTGAGTCTTGCCGTGAGTTCTCCTATGTGGTAGTCTAGTAGGGTGCCGTCGAGGTCGAAGCAGAGGTTTTTCATGGTATAGGTTTGGTTGGTTTGTATTTAACAGGTTGTTGAAAAAATTGGGGGTTATGTGAAGACTGGTTCTAGTACTGATTGCCATGTGGCTTCGAGTCTGGGTATCTGGCTGAAGCTTAGTCGTGCTATGTCTGATGCTACGAGTCCTGCGAGGCTGCCTCGTTGTATTCTTACTCCTGCTCTGCGTAGGACCCTGCAGAAGGTGTATGTGAATACTCCGCGGATGCTGCCTCCTAGGTTGGTCTCGGATGCGTATTGGTTGTCTCGGCATGCTGCCCAGAGGACGTGGTTCATCCGGGTGAGGTCTATTTCTTTCTCGGTGTGTCTCATTATGCCTCGTGCTGGGATCATGGGGTTGGCTTCTATGAAGTAGGCTTGGTCTAGTGGTGGATCGATGTATCTTGGTGTGTGTTCTGGGTTGTGGAGTTCTTTGGTGCCTGTGCCTGCGTGGCAGCTGTCGAGTACTACGTCGAGGTTGACGCCTGGTGGTACGTTGTTGAATAGGTCTCTTAGGTCGTCGTCTTTGATCATGCCTGTGGTGGCATAGTCGTGGGGGCAGATGGTTTCGTCTTTTCGGTCTGGTTCGTCGCCGCTGGTGTCGTAGACTTGGCTTCCATGCCCTGAATAGGTGAATACGAGTCTGTCTCCTTTTTTGGCGCCTTTGATGAGCCATTTGAGTCCTGCTATGATGTTGTTTCTTGTGGCGTGTCGGTTGGTGAGTATTCTCATGTGGAGTGGTGTGGCGGGTACGAGTCTGAGGCAGTTGAGGGTGTGGGCGTGGTCTTTGGCGTCGTTTACGCAGCCTCTGAGGTCTGGTCCTCCTAGTCCTATGGGGTGGTAGTCGTCGATGCCTACGATGAGGGCTCGGCGTTTGCGTCTGAGGAGTTCTATGAGGCTTATGTCTATGGGTTGTGGTTGTGTGATGGCGATGCTTGGTTGGGCTATCATTATTTCTGGTTTTTCTATTTGCGCTTGCATGTAACCTAACCATGTTTTGATTGGTTACAACTGGTATGGGATTGGTGTTTGGGCTGGGTTTGGTGTGGGGTTACATGTGTTTCATATACGGTGAATTCTGGTTTCTTTGTTTATTTATAAAGAGGTGTTCAATCGATTGAACGGTTATTTATAAATAAGTGATCAATCGACTGATCAAAAAAGCTGTTTTTTCGTATTTGAGATGGTTTATGTGAAGTTTTATATAATGATCACAGATCAAGTGTTTGTTACAGGTGAAATTATGAGAAAAAGGATCGTATTACTGATTCTACTGGCTTCACTGCTGCTGCCGGTGGCGGTGGCTAAGAAACCCAACTACAATACTATCACAGAGGGCGAGATCTATTACAGTGCTGGTCACTATCTGTCTGGACCCATACCGACAGGTTATGATGTCTTTGGCTATAATTATCAGGGGCACATGTTCAAGGGTTCATACTATAATGTTTACTCTGGTGGTGCTGGTTATCCGCCTTATATGGGGGATGATGATGCTTATCTGGCTGAGAATCCGGGTGCTGCTGGTCATTGGGCTTGGCCGTATAGGAGTACTCAGTTGGTTATGAAGTGGAATGATGCTTGGCTTAGTAACATGGATAGGGATGGTGATGGGAAGCTTGACCGGCATGCTGGGTATGCTAGTTACATTGGTTCTGGTGCTTGGGAGACTAATCATATGTGGGGTGAGTACAGTGATGGTACCAAGTGGAATTACTTTACCAAGATTGTTGCTGTGCCGGAGGATGCTGTGTTGGTTGGTGGTGTCTGGTATCTGGATGGTGTAGAGATTGGTCCAAGTATTTGGGGGCAGTTTGCTACTATCTTCCAAGTGTCGAATGATCCATACGCTGGTGAGCATGGGGTTCTGTATAATGCTCCGGGTCCAACTGGGTTCGGGTATTATATGCCTTAATTCTCTTTTTTTAAAAAATTATGAGGATTCGAATTGTACCATTGCTATATCGTCTAGTGCGATGTACGATCCGTCGTCTTCGCCATCACATACTATAAAGTAGAGGCTTCTTGGTCCAAGGTATGTGTTTCCGAACTGAACAATGATCTCTATCCATTCTTGGTCATCTCCAAGGTCTCCATAATAGATTACATATCCATCGATTTGAACCTCGAAACGCGCTCCAAATGGTTTTACTTTGAATGAGAGTCCTTGGTTTTCACTGATGGTGATTTCTTGTGTTGTATATGTCCCGCCGTATCGTTGATAGAAGTATTTTGTTCCTTCCAGTCCACTTGTTTTTCCTTGTGTGTACCATCCCTCGTTTCCTTCGCTGAAATCTCCGTTGGTTATTCCGGGGATTTCTGTTGATGGTGGTAGTGTGGGGTACCATGTTTCTTCTATGGTTCCTGTGAAGGGTTTGGCGTATGCGTCTCGGATTAGTGCTACATATGCGTATGATGGATCGAGATTGGTTGTGAGGGAGGCTGTTCCTGTTCCGCTGATGCTTTGTGCTAATGGTTGTGCTGAGTAATCTGGGGGATATTCTCCGATTAGTTTGTACAATGTGATGTGTACTGATTGGGTTGTTAATTCTGATGTGATTGTGATGTTGATTTCCCAGTTTTCTGCATTCGTGGGTGCTGGTATAATGTAGTTTTCGCCACATTTTCCAATTAGACTGGTTTCGTAGGTTCCTTCTGTTGTGCTTTTTACTTCGACGTAGGGGTCTATTGGGTTGTAGGGTATTAGGTTCTGTAGTGCTTCATAGTCGTCTTGGAGTTCTGTGTATGTGTTTTGGAGGTTGGTGTATTGTGTGTTTAACGTGCTATACTCGGTTTGTTTGGTTGATAGCTGGGTTTGGACGTCTTGGAGTGTGTCTTGTATTTCTTCGTAGTCTTCTGTTAATTGATCGATTTGGGTGTTTACTTGGGTGATGTCTTGGGTCAGTTTTTCTATTTCTTCTTTTAAGCCTGAGTTTGATGTTTGTCCTATGTAGTATCCTATTCCAGAACCAGCTATCAATACGATTATTACTATTGCTATTGTGTTGGTTGATTTTGATGACATTTGCTAGTAATGTTGTTTTGTTAGATTAATATTTATCTGATAGTCAATCGGTGTGGGTGGGATAACCTCTATTATTTACAGTGTGTTTGATGTGTCATGCGGGTGAGTACGATGATCTATTTGTTTACCATGTTTTTGTTTGCCCTCATAGTGTTCATTGTTAGTGTGGTGGCTTGGAGACTATTCAGCCGAGACTACAAAAAACTAGGAGAATAATATTTTCCGGTTTCAATATTCCGGTAAAGATTATTTGTTATGTTTAAATGAAATTTTATATAGTTAGATGCTGAGATATTCTCGGTTAAATTGGGTAATAGAGGTGGCGCCCCTCCTTGGGTATATAAAAGCCAAATGGCTATCCAGTCGGCTAGTTATCAACAAGAGCTTGCAGTATTGCGAAAAAGAATTAAGCTATTGGAATCTGAGAATGAAAAACTTAGAGAACGAATAAAGGAATTAGAAAATGAGTTATAAAGTTTATCGGAAAAAACGGTTATGAGCATAGTACTATCGTTATAATAAGATATGATAAAATTTCTAAATCTCTTCATCATTTATTTTTAGATTATTTTTAATGAATAAGTTTACATATAAAGTATATCCCTAAAAAGATGACAGAGTGAGTGCGTATGTCAGACCCTTCTCCTTTCAACTTAGACTTTGAGTTGCCATCTCCTGATGTAGATATTGAAGAAATGTTTTACGACTTGGAAAGAGCTTCTCATATAGAAAATCTTTATTCACATCAAGCCGATATCTTGAGACTGTATTGTAAAGACAAAAAAACAGCATCAGATGTTGGGATTGAACTACCAACAGGTTCTGGAAAAACGCTGGTCGGATTACTCATTGGTGAGTGGAGACGCAGAACAATGGGACAAAGAATATTGTATCTTTGTCCGAATAAATAATTGGCTAATCAGGTATCATTACAATCTCAAGATTACGGTATTCGCACAGAAGTTTTTGTTGGATCAAAAAGAGAATATGATTCAGAAAAATTATCAGACTATCAATCAGGCGATATAATAGCAATTTCTACTTATAGTGGATTATTTAATATCAGTCCTGGAATAAAAGATCCAAACACCATTATACTTGATGATGCTCATGGTGCGGAATCATATATAGGTTCCATGTGGTCAATTGATATTAATCGTAGAAAAGACCCTGAGTTATATAGAAATATATTTTCCACGTTTGAAAAAGATCTGCCAACAAGATTTTGTGATAATATAAATTCGGGCAATCGTGATCGAATTACTCATCGAGTTGAAAAAGTGCCTTATGGGTCCTTCTATAGAAGCCTTGAGGTTGTAAGAGATATTCTGGATTCTGTAATAATTGACGAAAATCCAGATGTTTATTTTTCATGGCAAGCAATTGGTGATGGTTTACAAGCATGTCATGTCTATATTTCATTCGAAAATATACTCATTAGACCATACATCCCTCCAACTCTTACACATGAACCATTCGAAAATGCTGATCAGCGAGTGTATATGTCTGCTACTTTAGGTAGAGGAGGAGAACTAGAACGCATAACTGGCATAGAGAACATAGAAAAGATACCAACACCAAAAACTTACGAGTCTAGAGGTATAGGAAGAAGATTATACCTTTTCCCCGATTATTCACTTTCGCCCATGCAATATGAGGATTGGCTTGTAAAGAGAATATCTGAATCAGAGAGAACTTTGATTCTCTGTCCAAGTTATTATCGATTGTCAACATATCAACAGTTGATAAGTAACTGTTCACCCTCACCTTTGGTTTTGAGTGCCAGTGATATTGAGGAGACAATGAATCCGTTTAAAGAAGCTAAACACAGTGTACTAATGTTAGCCAATCGCTATGATGGTATAGATCTTCCAGATGGAATTTGTAGACAAGTAATAATAAATGGGCTACCAAGTGGAACCAATTTACAAGAGGCATTCCTTGATGAAAGACTAGGTCTTGACGTTTTACTACGTGAAAGAATAAAAACAAGGATTCAACAAGCATCAGGAAGATGCACTAGATCCCATAGGGATAGAGTTTCTATAATTATGACTGATAGAAAATTATTGGGATTCTGTCAGAAAGCTGAAAATCAAAAAATAATACATCCCGAATTAAGAGCAGAAATTCGTTTTGGGCTTCGTCAAACAACAGATGATTTATCGAAATTTAATGCAATAATTTCTTCATTTGAAGCTAATGATGAAAATTGGAAAAATGCTGAAAAGGTAATCGATAAACTTAGAGCCTCTGATGAATCCATGGACACATCAATAACTAATTTACTTGAGAAAAGTGTCAATTATGAAGTAAATTATTCTTATGCTCTATGGTCTGGAGATTATCGTCGAGCTGTAGATATGGCTATGCGTGTATCAGATAATCTAAGTCATCGAAATCTTGGACCATATCGAGCTTTATGGACTTATTTTGTTGCTTGTGCAGCTCTCACAGCTCCAGAAACTGACAAAGAATATGTTGACATTAAGAATGACTTTGCTAATAGATCATTGGCAGCAGGCTCCTTAATTTCATGGTTCCCTAACGCAATATTATCTCTTAGGCATGTTGATGCCCCATCAAAAGATGCGCTATTAAATCAAGCTTTAGCTGCTGAAAATGTATTAGAAGTTTTGACTAATCTAGGTATATCTGGTCCAAAATTTGATCTAAAATTAACCGAAGTTGAAGAACTATTAGGAGAAACTGATTCTAGTAAATTTGAAAGAGGGCTTGTTGCATTAGGAACATTGCTCGGTTTCACTTCTCTACGACCTGCAGGTGATGGAGCACCTGATGCATGTTGGCAACTAGAAAATCAGTTATGTATTATTCTGGAAGGCAAATCTGAGGAAAATCCTGAAAGTGGGATATCCATACAAAATTGCAGACAAACATCTATGCATAGAGATTGGGCAGCTTCAAAAGATTATTTGAAAAATGTTACAGAGACGGTTGTTTGTTTAGTTTCTCCAAGAACTACTATAGATTCAGATGCTTTGCCATATGGGAAAGATGTATATTATATCTCGATTTCTGAGATTCAAACATTGCTTAGTAGAACTAGACAAATGTTGACTGAATGTAGACCTTACTTAGTCTCCGAAAATAATGATAGATTAAAGGAAATAATCCTTGATACTATGAAACGATTAGAATTAACACCAAATCAATTGAAAACACATTTCTTATCTAATGAAGTTACTTCCTTACCACAGGTCTAGCCTATTTATCATTATTTTTATTTATTTTTTCTATTAGTATCAACCTTAACTCATTTGATTTTTCCAGTATATACCTCTCGAATTCATCTTTGGTCTCAAAATCAATGGGTTCAACGATAAAGGCGTCCGAAGAAAATATTATATTTACTTCTTTATCTAAAGCAATTAGGATATCTGTTCTCTTCTTGATTTTATTTGGATCTTCTAATGATTTTCCAATGCTAGTTATGACAGTTTCTTTAATGCTATCTAGTAATAATTTTCGTTTAACGTCATTCTTTTTCATTGTTTTCTAACCTCTCCGCTGATTTGTCTATTATTTTTTCATTCATGGCTTCTATTACTCCATTTATTGTTCCTTGTGTGATTTTTTTTGCGGTTTCTCGGTTCTCTACGTTACTTATCGAGGCTGTCGCTGATGAAGATATGGCTTCAACGCTATCTTCTGTATAATATGTACAAATATATCCAAGTGCCTGTTCTCCGATTTCTTTTCCCATAATTTTTATAGCTGTTTTGATTGCGCCGTTAGTATCTCCATGCTGAATATACTGATAAATTTTGATTAGATCATCGGCATTTTGATAGAGGAAATAGGCTGCTTCAATACTCATTGAGGCTGCAGGATAAACCGCTTTTATCACTTCTTTCAGCACTGGTAAAATCTGATCTATGTTCTCTTTTGATAACTTTGGATCGTTTTCGCTCGAATCTGAGCCTCCACTTTCATGTTTATCTCTACTTTTACGACCCAAAGTACTCACCTAATATTTTTTGTTTTAAAATACGAGTTTCATTGATTTTTTCATTGATTTTGATTAAATTATAAAGGGCTCTTAGACTATCATATTCCTCATCTAATAGCTCATTTAATGAGACATTTTCTACAATATTTTGGTCGAGTTCTAATCCATTCACTATTTTTTTGAAGGTGAGATCATCAATGATTTGTCTAAAAGCTGCTTGAATATCCCAGCCTTGACCTACAAAATATTTAACGTCACTGAGATAACGATGGACCCTTGGGCTGCTTATACCCGTTACTAATAACTCAACTTCTTCTATTCTTTTTAGGTAGCTGGTAAATCCGTAGAACTGTTTTTGTGAGTTTTTAACGTCTCCTTTTCTTCTAAAATATTCTCTTCCAGGTAATACAAACAAATCAGAGCCCAGTTCTTTGAATGGTTTTATGAATTCAGATAATTCATGTATATTAGTTCCATGAATGTTTGGGATTATCTTATCGCAGGAAAGGCATTTTTGGTTCATCAGTGAGGCTTTTGTTATATGACGTGTTTTTTCTTGAATTCCCATTTTTTCGTATACGAACCAATCTGGTCCCATGACCAAGTCTGCATCAAGTTCTTCTACATTTAATATGAAATCATTTAATCCATTTTGATTGTTGTAATAGTTAATTAGTAATTCATCTTTTTCTGTTGTTGATAAAAATATCTTTTTCTTATCACTAATGTTGTATACGTCTCTTATTCCATGCTTTTTTACTTTAGGAAATATTCTGTTGTGTAATAAATCGAAATAATTAAAACCGATCCAGTTTGTATGTGGTAACATATCATTTAAGAAGGAATCATCTACGTAACTGGAAAATTGTGGTATAAAAGATCTCATTGCTTTGGGATCATATAGTAGGAATGAAATATATTTAAATTTAAGTATCAAATATATGTAACAATATAGTGTTAATGGAAAATGTTCTTCTTTTATGAGACGATGAATGTAAGTGTTAATTTTTTATATTAACTTGTCTATTAAAATTCATGGATTACTACATAATTGGATTGAATTTTATAAGTGGAATAATGATTGGCATCCTTGTAGTAAATAATAGAGTAAAGAAAAAACCAAAAAATAAAAAAATAGATGCTATTCTTCATATTTTAAATTTTGAGTATTTAAAAGAAGAGCGACGTGATTTTTACGCAAACAGAACTCTTACTCTTGCTGGTTTTAGTTTCACTTCTCTAGCCTTATATTTGACATGGAATAATTCGACAGAACCAACTTTTTCAGTTTTAACCCAGTTTTTTTTCTTGTCTACTTTATTATTTTTAATATCTTCTCAAATAACTGTAGAAGCTGAAAGATTTTGGCAACTTTGGATTTCTGAGTTAGTTCATTATGTAGGAATTCTTTCTTTATTATTAGGACTTCGAAGTTTTATTTTAGAAGAATTTCCTAATACAAACTTGATCTGGATCACAAGCTTGTCTTTTCTCTTATTCCTATTATATATTTATAAGCTGGCTAAAGATTTGATAGAAATGATTAACAGTAACATAAATCAGAATGATGAAGATGAATAAACAAGGTAAAATAAAAAGATCCTTTGCTACTGATTCAGCAAAAAAAAGACGTCAATTTTGTAATCAAACATTTTCATCATATTTATCAAAATGTCCCTTTTGTGGTAGAAAAGCAAGCGGTTGAGTTATGACAATGAATAAAAAAGATATTAAGAAATCTTTTAAGATTAAATGTAATAATTGCGGAAGATTATATTCTTCCCTATTATCGTCATGTCCATTTTGTAGACCAAAAAAGAGATGATTCACCTATGAGTAATAAAGATATTAGAAATAATAAAAAACTTGAAGAGACAGTTCAAAATAAATGCCCTAAATGTGGAGCGAGATACAGTTCTTATATGGATAAATGTCCTTACTGTGAAAAGAATAAGTAATTTTTTCCATACTACCTTCTCACACTTTATCCCAATTCTGTTTATATAACCTGTTTTTGTTGCCCAGACCAGAAATGCCCTACTCCACAGTATCTGATGTCCGCAGAGTAATCCATACAGACCTCACAGACACAGACATCACACAACTAATCACCCAAACAGACCAAGAAATAGACAAACACCTAGACACCCAAAACCCAACAGACCCACTAATCCAGAAACTCAGCACACTCATCACAGCACGCACCATCAAACACCGACAACCAACCAGCACCACCATCGGAGAATACCACAGCACCACAACAGACACCCTAACATCAGAGATCAACAGAATCACCAGACTCTACAAACAACCAACAATCAAAGCATCAGAATACCGCATAAAGGAGGAAACCAGTTGAGCTTCGAGAAACCCTACCCACCAGACCCCATCACATACACCCACTACAACACCATCATAGACCAACTAGAAGCAAGATTCGGCTCAAAAGCAGAAAACTACCTCAAAGACACCACCCAAATCATCAACACACGAGGAAACATCTGGACACCAACACCCGGCTCAATCCAGCAAGCCATCAACGACCTCTACAACGACCAAGGCGGAGCAATAATCATCCCCAAATGCATGATAACCGAGACCCAGCCATGGACACTAGACCAAGAATACCCAGTCTACATCCACGGCGCAGGCATGTGCTGGCACGACACCAACAGAGGCACCATGATCAAGTTCGACCTAAGCAACGATGTACACGCCATAGACCTAGACGCAAAGAACATCATCCACTTCGGAGCCATCACAGACCTAACCCTCATGCACGGCACAGGCAACAGGGACATGATACACCTAGACGGCGTCACCGACTACCATATTGAGCGTGTCTACATCAACCAAGCACCACGCCACGCAGTACACGTAGAATCAACCCAAGACAGCTGGAACCTCTGGATCAAGGACAACCTCATAGAAAACAGTACCAACGCAGGCATCAGACTCAGACGCTACAACCGGCAAGAAGAACGGTACAGCGTCTACACCAAATAAAAAACTAGTAGCTGGTTACGCTGTCCAGTGGCACAATATACAGGTGCTCAAAACCAGAGTCCTCTGTGGCGCCGTGCCAATGTTCCTCCCCAGCCGTGATATGAATAATGTCTCCGGGTTCAACTATGTGCTCCTTGTCCCGTGTGGCTACGATTCCCCTGCCTTTGGTGATGAATAGTATCTGTTCATGAGTATGGTGGTGGAACTTGTTTCGTATACCCTTGGGGAAGTACACTAGGGCAGATTTGAATTGACTGGAGCCTGTTTCCTTGTTTACAAGGGGCGTCATCTTTATGGTGCCGGTGAATATGCCGCCGGTCATCTCCTCGCTGGGTGCCGTACCTGATTTGGTTACTTTCATGGTTAAACGTGGTTGATATAGCTATATAGCCGTTACCGGGGGGTATACATGGTTTTATTCAGCCACGCGCGTAATCTTTTTTATATAATTTAATTAAAACCCTTATTGAGAAAGGTTTGGCTGCTTTCACTCTGTATAACCTTCTGGGTGTAGTAATAGTGATAACATTTCTCATCGTTTTTCTATTACACTTTCGGGAAGAAGGAACAATAAGTAATCCAGGAAAATATCTAACCCCAAGCGCAAAAAAAGCTTGGCGAGAGTTTCAAGAAGAACGAAGAAAGACCCACGAACACAGAGAAGTGTATTCAAAGTTGGCTGTAGATCACCGCCTTGGTCCATGGCTATTCTATTCGGTCCCATTTTTATTCGCGATTATTTTACATGTATTGATGCCGGAGGTCGAGCCCCCTCTAACTATATCAGTAATATTCTCTCTGCTTTTATTGGCTTTAGGGCTAGTATCATTGCAACAAAAACGCATCATAGATGATACACCAACCCTCAAAGCAATGGGGGTATTCATAGGACAAGCGGAGCTTAAAGGAACAGCGGAGTCAGAAAACCCGTTAACCAGCTACATCACAGGGACCAAGTGCGTCTACTATTCTTGGAGTATTATGGAACTACACCCAACCGCGGGCTGGACGAACATCAGTAGTGGAAAAAAAGCCTCAACGTTTTACTTGAAAGATGATACAGGGGCTGTTAGGATAGACCCGGAAAACGCCTTAGTGTTATGTGATGAGGTTCTCAATTCGAATGTTGATCAAAACGATCCATTGTATTTAGAAGAGGGGCTACCTGTGGGTATAAACGAGTCAAGGCGTCATAGGCTTTTCAAGGAGACCTTGATCCCGTTACATGCACCTTTGTATGTAATCGGGCAGGCTAGGGAGAGAAAGGATAAGGTGGCTGTAGAGATAGCTTATGATGAGGATGAGCCTCTCTATGTTATCTCGACTAGGGGCGAGAAACGGGTAAGCTCTGAGTACTGGAACCGGTTCCTTATCTTGGCTGTAATTGGGTTTATTATATCCATAGTTTTCCCACGGTTATCAGAAATGGGGCGCATCTTTGACCCCCTCTCATTTGCCCCATTGACCTTAACAGAATTGAATCCCCTTATCGGCTTTATCCCGGGGGTCATTTTTATGGTTACATTGATCTTGGGCTGGTGGCTGGTGGTCTATAATAGCTTGGTGAACCTTAGAAACGATGTGGATCGGGCGTGGTCCACGATTGATGTCCAGCTAAATCGACGCAGCGACCTGATACCAAACCTAGTAGAGATCATTGAAGGCTACAAGGAGCACGAGGAATATATTCAATCACAGATCGCTACTCTTCGAGCCCAATCCATGAACCCAGAGACTCCCATAGGTGTAGCCTCCCTGATTCATTCAATTGCTGAGGCGTATCCTGAGCTTAAGGCTGGGCAACAGTTCCTAGAACTTCAACAGGCTCTAGAAGATACGGAGCAGAGGATAGCCTTGGCTCGGGGATACTATAATGAACAGACCCGTTTCTACAATACCCGCTTAGAGGTGATACCTGATACCTTTGTGGCTCAGCTCGGAGGATTACAGCCGAGGCAGTACTGGGAGGCGGAGAACTTCCAGCGGGCACAAGAAACGATAGAGTTCGTATCCTAGCACCTGCGTTTTTCTTTATTTCCATATTTGATATACTGCGGGAAATTAAGCCTGCTTGTAATAATGAGATAAAACCATATACGGTAAAATTTTACGTTTATCTTATATCAAGCCATTCAAAATACCTGTTGATCCAATTGGAACCAGACAAAGAAATCGACTGCATAGGACTATTCTGCCCCGAGCCCATATTCAGGACACGAACAGCCCTCGATGAACTGGAAAAAGGACAAGTACTGAAAGTCACAGCAGACGATCCAGCAGCAGAAGAGGACCTCAAACGCCTAGCCAAACGACTCGAATATGAGGTGCTTGAGATCACCCATGACGGTGACGAGGTAACCCTCTACATCAAAAAGTAGCGTTTTTTCACTAACGTTTTAATTGAAGTATTCTCAACAAATTCTGAACATAATATGCAGGTCTATATGGATAACGGAGCCGGAAAACCCGTAGACCCCAGAGTAATCCAAGAGATGAATAGAATCCACACCGAGACCTATGGAAACCCAGCAAGCTTCCACAACCGAGGATTCGAATCACTAAAGATTCTCAACGACTCAAGGGCAAAGGTAGCTGGACTCATCAACGCTGAACCCGGTGAGATCACCTTCACAGCTGGCGCCACAGAAGCAAACAACCTTGGAATAATTGGGGCAGCCAAGCGCAACAAGAAGAAAGGCACCAAGATCATCATATCGGCTGTAGAGCATATCAGCGTAATAAACATCGCAAAATCCCTCTCAAGAGAAGGATTCAGCATCGAGACCTGCCCCGTTGATGAGTATGGAGTTATTTTACTGGACGAGCTTGAGAAGCTAGTCGATGACAACACGGTGCTGGTATCAGTTATGACTGCCAACGGAGAGATAGGCACCATACAGCCCATCAAAGCGGCAGCCGAGAACGCACACAAACACGATGCCATATTCCACACAGACGCCACAGCAGCCATGGGACAGATAAAAATCGATGTTAAAGACCTCGACGTAGACCTCATGACCCTCAGTAGTAACGACCTCTATGGCCCCAAAGGAGTAGGAGCCCTCTACATCAAGAAAGGAGTCAGGGTCACACCCCATATGATAGGCGGAGGACAAGAACAGGGACTGAGATCAGGCACCGAGAACCTCCCCGGAATCGTGGGCATGGCTAAGGCAGCCGAAATAGCCTTAGCTGAGATGGAGGAAGAATCCAAGAGACTTGCAGTCCTCAGAGACTCTCTGATTAAGGGACTCCTTGAGGCTATCCCCGAGAGTTATCTAAACGGTCACCCAGAAAAACGCTTGCCCAATAACGCCAACATAAGATACAGCTACATAGAGGGAGAGGCCCTCATCATGGACCTAGACGCAGAAGGAATACAGATAAGCAGCGGCTCAGCCTGTGCAGCCAAAACCCTAGAACCCAGCCTTACTTTACTCGCTTGTGGTCTAAAACATGAGGAGGCACATGGAAGTCTCGTATTTACTTTGGGAAAGAATAATAACCGCCGACAAGTGGAATACGTAGTCGATAAGCTCCCGGGTATAGTGAAGCGGCTACGAGCCATGTCTCCATTGACCCCGGAGGAGTTAAGATAAGATGTATAGCGAAAAAGTCTTGGACCACTTCAAGAACCCCAGAAACGTCGGTGAATTAGAAAAAGCCGACGGCGAGGGTACAGTGGGGAACCCGGTCTGCGGCGACATGATGACCATGTATATCAAGGTGAAGGATGAAAAGATCGAGGACATAAAGTTCAAGACCTTTGGATGCGGCGCAGCAATAGCAACCAGCAGCATGACAACAGAGCTAGCAAAGGGAAAAACACTGGAAGAAGCATTAGACATCTCCCGACAAGACGTCGCAGATGCACTCGATGGACTACCACCGGTGAAAATGCATTGCAGCAACCTAGCAGCCGACGCGCTGCATGACGCGATAAAAAACTATAAGGAGAGAAAGAAAGATGAGTGAGAACTTAAAATGCGGTATCTGTGGAACAGTTGTTGAGGGCGAAGACTGCCAACTAATGACTGTCGTAATTAATGAAGATGGAAAAGAGACAAAAATCTGTTGCACACACCAAATACCTAAAGAATAGTATAGAAAAAATATTAATCAAAAACAATATTTAGAGATAAAAAGGTAAACATAAATAAGCTACCTGTGTGCTAGATGCTGAAAGGAGTGAGTTAAGTGGATAAAGAAAAAATCGCCTCATCAATATCCGCGTTAATGAATGCTCCATTGATTACATTAGCCACATTTATCCCACTAATATTGAAGTTTGGCAACGGTGATGCCTGGGACCTATTCTATATCACCAGCTTCTTCGGATGCCTACTACCCATGATAGGAATAGTTGTATTGATGAAGATGAATTTAATCAGCGATTTTTATGCCACAAACAAGGACGAACGGTTCATCCCCTTCCTAACAACCATATTCAGCTACCTGCTAGGAACCATCACATTAATCATAGTAGGAGCCCCAGCGCCGATAACAGCCCTCATGGCATGCTACATAATCAACGGCATAGTATTAGCCGCAATCACGCTCAAATGGAAGATAAGCATCCACGCATCAGGAGTAACAAGCCCTGTGACTGCGCTGGTCTACTTCCTAGGCACAAGACTACTACCATTGTTCTTACTTGTACTGCCTGTGGTATGGGCTCGTCTGGAGTTAAAAGCCCATAGCAAATGGCAGTTAACCATGGGAGCCATAATAAGCTCGGCATTGACCTGGGCTCAGATGGTTTTCTACATAAACTACGTATTCGTTTAAAAAGGAAAAAAATTATTCCTTGACCTTCTTAGCCACCATAACGCCGAAATCGTAGGCTTTCTGCCACTCATCCTCGGTCGGCTTGTATGCAAAGTCAAGGTCAGTCTCGAGTAACTCGATACCAGCCAGCTTCACCTGTTCCTCGACGAAACGCTTGGCGCCTCCAGCCCATCCATAACTACCAAAAGATGCTCCAATCTTGTTCATGGGTTTGAGTCCACGCATATATGCTAGAAACTCTGCAACACTTGGGTAGACATGGTTATTGAGGGTTGGACTGCCAACAAGGATTGCTTTTGCCTCGAGTATATCGGTGATAATATCGCTCCTATGATTAGCCGAAACATTATAAACACGGCACTCGACGCCCTCTGAGGCTACTCCTTCGGCTATGGCGTATGCAATGGTCTTGGTGCTGTTCCACATTGAGTCATAGGGTATGATTACTTTGGGCTTGGTGTAGCCTTCTACCCATTTAACATACCTGTTCAGTATACCCTCCAAGTCCTTTCGCCAAATGATACCATGGCTTGGAGCTATAATCTCGATGGGCACACCATCTAGGGCTTTAATTGCTCGACCAACCGCACTCCTGAGGGGCATCAATATGTTGGCATAGTATGCCTCTGCTTCATGCCATAGCTTCTGCGGGTCTACCTCGTCATCGAAGCGTCCGGTGCTAGCTAGATGCTGTCCAAAGGCATCGTTGCTCAATAGTATCTTGTCTTCTGGTATGTAGCTGACCATGCTGTCTGGCCAGTGAGCCATGGGCACCGCGACAAAGCTCAGGGTTTTTCCTCCAAGGCTTAGTTCTGGCATCTCCTTGGTGGTGGTTATTGGGACCTCGCCATAATATTTGGTTATGATTTTTTGTCCTCTCTCGGTTGCGATGATGGTTGCTTGGGGTGCTTCTTCTTTGTAGAATTTTGATAGTGAGCCGCTGTGATCTGGCTCAGCGTGATTACTGATGATGTAATCGATCTTCTTTGGGTCTACGATTTGATTGATGTGTCGTACCCATGTCTCATAGAAGGGCGCCTTCACTGTATCAACGAGGGCGATCTTGTCAGAGACTAGTAGGTATGAGTTGTATGTGGTTCCCCGGTGTGTGATGTATCCGTGGAAGTTCTTGATATCCCAGTCTACCACCCCTACCCAGTGGACTCCTTCTTTCAGTTGTACCATAATAATCACTTACTGTCTCGATCCTTTGAACCACGGGATAAAAGGCTGATGGTTAAAGTTCAAAAGTCACTAATCTGCCAGTATGATGTACAAAGATGAGGGTATCTAGGCGAACATCAATAATAGTAATCGCAGCGGTAGCGATTCTTGCGGTCGTAGCAGGTGTTTATACCCCAAAGATAATGAACTGGGGTAATGAGGAAGAGGGAAGTTATGGAGACATCTCCATCCAATAGGCATTAGAGCTGATGGAGCAGAAAACTGATCTAGTTATTCTTGATGTACGGACCGTTGGAGAGTTTGACGAGGGGCACATCATGGACGCGATAAATATCCCCGTGGGTGAGATAGCCGATCGTCTAGATGAACTCACCAAAGAGGATGATCTTCTGGTCTATTGCCGGACGGGAAACCGCAGCGGTTCAGCAGTTAGCATTCTTTCAGATGCTGGATACACCAAGGTCTATCATATGCATGAAGGCATCAGTGTCTGGATACAGCAGGGGCATCCTGTGGTCCAGTAGGATTCATAACCCACCAACCCGTAAATTGCATCGATGGAACTCCCCTACATGGAACCCGTATACATAGCGTTCGGGTTATTCGTTCTTATAACAGCATACAATTACCTCAAGCCGAAGAAGAGCAGAAATTATACCAGTCTTGATACCGGATCAGCGAAGGAGATGCTTGAGGACAAGAATATCGTGCTCATAGATGTCAGTAGTCGAGATGATTATAACTCTGAACACCTGAGAGACGCGAAAAACATACCGTTAGATAAATTTGATGAGAGGATAGGTAAACTACCGAGAAACAAGGATATTGTGATTTATTGTAAGAATGGAGGTCGAAGCATAAGGGCAATAAGGAAACTTGAGGTCGCAGGGTTCCCACAGATCTATCATATGCACGAGGGGCTCAGAGGCTGGAAAAAAGCAGGGTATCCAACAAGAAAAAGGCGGGGAGCCAAGTAAAACAGTTATTTAACCAAGCAATAGATATGGGGAATCAGTGATGAAACTAGCGGTCTCGACTCTACACCTGCTCCACAAGCCCCTTGAAGAAGCGTTTAATGAGCTGGTAGCTTTACCTGTGAACAGAATTGAGTTGGCTGATAGCGGAAATCACTCACTCAACACGAGACGAATAGAACGCCTTCAGGAACTGGCTTCAAGCTATGATATCCATTACAGCATTCACGCACCATACGCAGACACCAATCTGGCTGCCGATGATGACTTGATCAGGGAATGGGTGCTCAAAAGAATCAGAGCATCCATCAGGTTCGCCTCTGAGCTCAACGCCGAGTGCCTCGTCATTCACCCCGGCTGGACTACAGCAACCGAGCAATTCAATAGGGGAAGGTCTTGGGAGCTAAACATCAGGAGCCTCCACTGGTTATTGAGGTATGCCGGCGAGTATGGGGTGGAGTGTCTGATCGAGAATGTTCCCAACCCAACCCCCTATTTGTTGGTCTCTGTGGATGATTTTGATTTGTTTGAGGAGGAGATGGAGCCCCCCATGAACTATGTCCTTGATGTAGGTCATGCACATCTGCAGGGGGAGGAATACAAGTTCATAGAGAAATATGGTTACAAGATAAAACATGTTCACGTTAGCGATAACTTAGGGGAATCAGACCAGCACCTTCCCATAGGGGAGGGGGATATCAACTGGCGGAGGGTGTTTGACTCTTTGGATGACGCTGGTTTTGATGGCTGGACAGTAATCGAGTCATATACCAAGATAGATGAGAGCATCGAATACCTGAGGAACCTACTTTAAGGGTATCTCAAGCTCCAACAAGTCCTCGGCAACCAATACGTTACTGAATACCTTGGATGCCTCAGCCTTGACCACCTCTGGGTCAGGGTAACGTGAACTAATATGAGTCAATACCAGTAGCTCAACCATCGCCTCTTTCGCGAGCTGGGCAGCCTGTAACGCTGTGGTATGCCCATCCTCCGCTGCTCGATCAGCTAACTCATCCAAGAAAGTTGCCTCATGGATCAATAGATCAGCGTTTCTGGATAGCTTTAATAATCCTTCAGTGGGAGAAGTGTCCCCACTATAGATTATTCTTCTCCCGGGTCTCGGTGGGTCGGTTACTTGTATTGAGTCGATTTTTCGTCCATCATGCTCTATGACCTCGCCTTTTTGGAGTTTGCCCCATAGCTCGCCCTCTGGTACCCCCAGTTTGCGTGCCTTTTTTGGGTGGAATCTTCCGGGTCTTGGTGACTCATAGATGCCGTAACTCCATGCAGTTGACCTGTGTTTTGCCTCGACTGCAATGATTCTGTATTCATCTATTTCGATGATGATGCCTGGTTCTTTTATCTCATAGATTATCACTGGAAAGGTTGGTCCGCCAAGTGAATCTGAGAATGCCTTGATATAATCCACTAACCCTGTTGGCCCATAGATGTGGAGGGGCTTCTCTCGCCTCATCAGGGACATGCTCTGGAGCATACCGGGTAATCCAAGCACATGATCTCCGTGAAGGTGGGATATGAATATCTTCATGGGTCGCTGGAACCCGATATGTGCCTTGACCATCTGGCGCTGGGTTCCCTCGCCGCAGTCAAACATCAGTAATTCTCTTCCGCGTCTTACCACTACACTTGATGAGCCTCGCTGTGGTGTGGGCATACTGCCACTGGTCCCAAGGAAGATCACTTTCAACGTTGTCACCTATTGTTTTCGTGACAAGTATTTCTCGGCTTCTATTGCTGCCTTGCATCCGCTACTGCATGCGGTTACCAGTTGTCTATACTCGGTGTCATTGAGGTCTCCAGCGACGAATACACCGAGTTTACTAGTGAACACATCATCAGCAACAATGTAGCCTTGTTCTGTTAGCTCTAACTGGTCTTGGAATAGTCCTGTGTTTGGTATCCAGCCTATGGCGATTAACACTCCATCGGTCTTGAGCACAGATTCTTCTCCTGTATCACGGTTCCTCACCCGTATTCCCTCAACATAATCTTCGCCCAGTATCTCTTCTACTGTGTATCGCATCATGGTTGTGATCTTGGGGTTCTTCGCTACCTCGTCTATCAGGTACTGTGTGGCGGAGAAGGCTGAGCCTCGATGTACTATTACTACCTCGTTAGCAAACTTGGTTATGTCCAATGCCTCTTGTAGAGCGGATTCACCTCCACCTACAGCCACGACCTTTAGTTCCTCGTATAGAGCTGCGTCGCATGTTGCGCATACGAATACGCCCTTGCCCATGAGGCGTGTCTCGGATTCGAGACCCAAGAGCCTGTTGCTGGAGCCTGTCGCGATTATCACTGAAGCGGTTTCATGGATCTCGTCTCCAATGTATACCTTGTATGGCATGGATGAAAGGTCTACCTTGGTGGCTTTCTTTTTCACTAGCTCGGCTCCAAATCGTTCCACCTGTGCAACCAAACGGTCTACAAGGTCTGGTCCAGTGATTGACTCGGGGAACCCGGGATAGTTTTCAACTTGATAAGTGAGATATATCTGCCCACCCGGCACATTCCCAGCTATTAACAGTGTTTTGAGTTTTGATCTTCCCGCGTAGATGCCTGCTGTGAGTCCGGCTGGTCCGCCGCCTATTATGATGAGGTCGTACAAGTGTTGACTCATTCCTCGATTGGGGTAGACATCAAGCAGCTTTCAGTGTTTTCGATAATCAGTTTTAGTTCCTCGGTGAATTCTTCTAGTTCCCTGTGTCCTATTATTTGCCCTGTGGGTCTCCCGTCGCAGTATACTATGAATGTGGGGGTGCTGCGGACTCCGTTTCTTATGGCGAATACCCTGTTTTCTTTACTTTCTAGCAGGTTCATCTTGGTGAATTTAACGGTTTCACCGTATTTCGCTGGCTGTGCCTCGAAGATTGGCTTCATCTCTTTGCATATGACGCATTTGTGGTGCCAGTATTCTACTACGACTGGGCGTTTTTCCTGTGTTACTTGTTTTTCCCAGTTTGCTGCTTGTATTTCTATTATGCTGGACATAGTATCTAGAAACTGTTGATGGTTAAAGAATATTATCAATAAGATGTGTAAGGATGGGTGGATTTGAACCCTACCTTAAGTATGAAAAGGGGTAGATGTTCTCTAACGCTTTCCTCTTTTATCGATTGGTTTGAAAACATGTTTTAATCTTTTTTTATCCTACATTTTCGCTTATTAGTTTATATTTTGCGATAACTGTGAGATTTTATGTCTACTGAAACAATGATAATGCAGGCGGGCGCAATAATATTCGCAGCAGCCTCACTGTATTTCTTAACCACAGGGGAAAAGAAACCCGGATTCAGCACAGAGTTCTTCATCAGCTTTATCACAACAACAAGCTACTCACTGATGAGCGTAGGCATAGCCACAACAACCACACCTAGCGGTCAAACCGTCTACTGGTCAAGATGGCTATTCTACATGATAGCATGCTCAATGCTGATATACGACACAGCAAAGGCATTACAGATACCAGACAACGAGTACCCATGGATGGTATTACTCACATGGCTAACAATGTTCAACGGATTCCTAGCAAGCTACATAATCACCCCATCTAAGTGGATTTTCTACATACTCAGTAGCGCAGCCTTCACAGGACTACTTTACAAGGTACAACAAGGAACTGAGAACCCAGACTTCAAGGAGTTGAAACCATTCGTTTTCATCGGGTGGACACTTTTCCCAGCAGTATTCCTGTTGGCTCCAACAGGCTTCGGGTTACTGAATACTGCTACCGCTGAGGCGGGCTATCTCTTGCTGGACTTTGCCACCAAGATAGTCTTCGGAGTATATACCTCCAAACTAAAATAATATCCTCAACTTTATTTTCTAGAATATTTTTTCATATACTATGTCATGCAGTGTCTGTGGAAAAGAACTCTCAGAGAACTCGGTAAAAATAGAAAAAAATGGAGTAACCTACAATTATTGCTGTACAAGCTGCCTGCATAATAGCCCAGAACTCGAAAATTTCAAACATCGTAGTTTGTCATCAATTATATTAAACAAGACGCTATTCGAGGTTTTAGCGCTAATAACGGGACTTGGCGGCGTCTACTATACAATATATGAAGTTGCTTATTCGGGTATACATAACAGAGCCCTTATTCTTGATACGGTGAGTGTAGCCACCGCCCTGATTGCATTATTCATGGGGGTAGAGCATCTACGCTACGTCGAGGAACATAACCTGTTGAAGCGAGCGATAGTATTCCTTAGTATCATTATAATTACAGGATTCACGATGATTGTATGGCATCTTGGGTTAAGATAAATCAACTATTGGTGATATTACCACCCTGATATCAGGTTTTTATGCGTCGGTTGGCTTTACCCTTAGCTATGATCATTCCGACTCCCAGTTCATATCGACCAACATTAACAGACTTCAAAAAAGCAGCCCAAAGAATACGGGGCGTAGCAATACGAACCCAGTTAATACCCCTCAGATGGTATGATGAGGCCCCCAAGATACTGTTAAAACCAGAGATGCTTCAACCCATTGGGAGCTACAAGATCAGAGGAGTCTACAACTGGGTACAGAAACTCAGTCCAGAGCAGAGAGCAAAGGGAATATCCACGGCAAGCTCAGGAAACATGGCAATGGCAGTAGCCTATACTGCTAAACAGTTCAACATACCCTCAAGAACAATAGTGTTTGATACTACGCCTCAAACCAAGGTGGACTCAATCCTCAAATATGGCGGAGAAGTAGTGAAAAAAACCTTTGAAGAATGGGTTGAGTACACCAATAATCCAGATGAGGATCGCAGTTTCATTCACCCATTGGAAGAATTTGGATTGGTTGATGGACACGGAACCATCGGATTGGAGATCATGGAGGATGCACCTGACGTCGAAACCATATACGTCGCTCTTGGCGCCGGTTTCCTTGGCACAGGTATCGCATTGGCTGCCAAGGCGATAAAACCCGGAGTAAGGGTTGTTGGAGTCAACTCTGAGAGCTCACCCCACTATTACGAGAGTTATAGAAAGGGGAAAGTGATGAACACACACATGAAACCCACTCTTTCTGATGGAAACGCGGTTAATTTGGGCTCATTCCCCAACTCTGATAAACTGCTACAGCTTGTCAAGGAGACCATCGATGACGTGATGCTAATTTCTGAGGATCAGATAGCCGACGCTATCCGGTATCTTGCAGTTGAGAACAAGCTTGTCGCTGAAGGAGCTGGAGCCATTAGTCTAGCTGCAGCCCTTAGCACTCCAGTTGAGGAACGCGGGAAAACAGTCTGTGTTTTAACCGGAGGAAGCATAGATTCAGAGAAATTAGTGAAGATTCTCAAATAAATAGAATAGCCTAGACTCTTGACATGATTAAAAGAGATCGAAGCGGTCAAGGTTCATCACCTTGTCCCAAGCTTCTACAAAGTCGTGCACAAACTTTTCACCTGCACCCACACTTCCATAGACCTCTGCAATGGCTCGAAGTTGGCTGTTTGAACCGAAAATCAGGTCTACACGAGTGCCTGTCCACTTGAGCTCACCTGTTGCACGATCATGACCCTCGAAAACGTCTTTGTTTTCTGATTTTGCCTTCCAAGTTGTGTTCATGTCCAGCAGATTCTTGAAATAGTCATTTGTGAGCGTCTCTGGTCTCTTTGTGAATACACCGTGCTTGGTTTGTCCAAAGTTGGTGTTCAAGACTCGCATACCGCCAACTAGAACAGTCATCTCAGGAGATGTCAGAGTTAGCTGCTGAGCGCGGTCAACCAATAGTTCCTCTGCGGATACAGCGTATTTCTGTTTAAGGTAGTTACGGAACCCATCTGCGGTGGGTTCGAGTACAGTGAATGACTCCACATCAGTCTGTTCCTGCGACGCATCCATACGTCCCGGTGAAAAGGGAACCTTCACATCATATCCAGCATTCTTAGCTGCCTGTTCTACTCCTGCACATCCACCCAGTACAATCAAGTCAGCGAGGGAAACCTTCTTGCCTCCTTTCTGAGCATTGTTGAACTCCTTTTGGAATCCCTTGAGGGTTTTCAGCACTTTCTCAAGTTGTTTTGGTTGGTTGACCTTCCAGTCTTTTTGAGGCGCAAGACGGATACGTGCTCCATTCGCTCCTCCTCGCTTGTCTGAGCCACGGAATGTGGATGCTGACGACCAAGCAGTATAAGCTAACTCTGAGATTGACAGTCCAGAGGCTAGAATCTTTTTCTTCAAGCCTGAGATATCCTGCTCATCGACTAACTCATGATCAACTGAGGGTATCGGGTCTTGCCAGATGAGTTCTTCTTCTGGGACCTCCGGTCCAAGATACCGTGATCTGGGACCCATATCTCGATGTGTCAGTTTGAACCATGCACGAGCAAAAGCATCTGCGAACTCATCAGGATTCGCATGGAAACGTCGTCCAATAGACTCATAGACCGGGTCCATCTTTAGCGCTATATCCGCGGTATTCATGACTGGAGTGACCTTTTTTGATGGATCATGGGCGGCTGGGGCGTAGTTTTCTTCAGCCAAGTTCTTTGGTATCCATTGATGTGCTCCTGCGGGGCTCTTGGTTAGTTCCCAGTCATATCCGAACAGCATATCGAAGTACCCCATATCCCACTTGGTAGGGTTCGGCGTCCAAGGACCTTCTATGCCACTGGAGATCGTATCATCACCCTTGCCTGTACCATAGCTACTCTTCCAGCCAAGCCCCTGTTCCTCGATGCTTGCGGCTTCAGGCTCAGGACCAACATGTTTGGCATCACCCGCGCCATGCATTTTACCAAAAGTATGCCCACCAGCAATGAGTGCGACAGTTTCCTCATCGTTCATAGCCATGCGTGCAAAGGTGTCTCTAACATCGCGAGCCGATGCTACAGGATCAGGTTCCCCATTTGGCCCTTCTGGGTTTACATAGATCAAGCCCATCTGTACCGCTGCTAGAGGATTATCAAGATCCCGTTCACCAGAGTATCGTTCGTCTCCCAACCACTCGCGTTCCTCGCCCCAGTAAACATCCTCTTCAGGCTCCCAAATATCCTCGCGCCCACCCGCGAATCCAAAGGGCTCCAATCCCATTGACTCAATTGCACAATTACCCGCGAGAATCATCAAGTCAGCCCACGAGATTTTCTTACCATACTTCTGCTTGATAGGCCAAAGCAAACGACGTGCCTTGTCAAGGTTCACGTTGTCCGGCCAGCTATTTACAGGCGCCAAGCGTTGGTTTCCGGAACCAGCACCACCGCGACCGTCTCCAGTTCGGTAGGTGCCTGCGCTGTGCCATGCCATCCTGATAAAGAGTCCACCATAGTGACCGTAATCGGCGGGCCACCAGTCCTGTGAGTCGGTCATTAAGGCATAGAGGTCTTTCTTCACGGCCTCTAGGTCGAGTTTCTTGAACTCCTCAGCGTAGTTGTACTCCTCGCCCATCGGATTTGATAGGCTGGAATGCTGGTGTAGTATTTTCAGGTTTAACTGGTTAGGCCACCAGTCTCGGACTGATGTCCCCCGAGCACCTGAAATAATCATTGGTTTCTTCTTTTCTTCCATATGAATTTCTCCTAGAATCTATTTAATGGAAAAAAGGGACTCTATTTAAAGCTCACTTTTTTCTTATCGATGACCTCAAGGGAATATATATACGTAAAAAGTAAAATGGTAGATACCATCTAAGTGGACGCTATAAGTGGTTTATTTGACAGAAAACAACAATACTAGTTGGAGGCGATTAATGAGTAGCAGCCTCCTCATCATGGTACTAACCCACATGCTGGTACACGCTGCTGGAAACATGAGGAGCACTCTTTTCCCGGTTCTCAAGGAAGAGTTCGCCCTAACTAACCAGCAAGTCGGACTCATAGTGGCTATTCCTAGTCTCATTCAGTTCTTACTCAGTGTTCCCAGTGGAATGATATCTGACAAGTTTGGCCCAAAACGGCTCATGGCTGCGAGTATAATTATTGCTGCAGTGGGTGCGTTCCTTGGAAGCATATCTACTACGCCTTGGATGTTCATCATAGCTTCCACTCTCTTGACCTTCAACTCGACATTCTACCATCCACCTGCTCAGAGTTATGTCTCAGACATAACAAGTCCTAGGGACCGTTCAAGAGCCCTAGGAATCTGGCATAGCGGAGGTACAACGGGAGTAAGCTTGGGGCCCCTCAGCATATCCATCCTAATGGGTCTCCTTGCTCTTAACTGGAGGCAGATCTATGGTTTCTGGATAATCCCCATTCTCTTAGGACTCGTTGGGCTCTATTTCGTTAAACCTCCCTCAGAGGTTGTTGAGAAAGAAGAAAGAGAAAAATGGGTTGAGAAGGATACCGTGGATTCTCTCTTTAACTCAAACATGATGTTCCTTCTTCTCTCTGGAACAGTTAGGCGATTTGGGGGTGGCTTGACTACTGGTTTCCTAAGCATTTGGCTTGCAGAGTCTCAAGGATGGACGGTAGGTCAAATAGGAATAATGCTGGGCATTAGCTCCCTTATGGGCATAGTTGCTAGCCCTCTTGGTGGAGAGCTCGCATCGCGCTACGGGGAGAAAAAATGGTTCTCTGTCACACTTCTCGGGAATTATGTATTGTTCGCCATCGCGTTTTTCGTTAAGGGTTTCTGGGCTTTCTTCATTCTTTATGTTGCTAGCCGATTTTTTGGTATCTTGGGTATGCCGGCGAACATGACGCTAACGGCTAGGTTCTCTCCCCGCAAACAGAGGGGAGTAGGATTCGCCTTGTCTTCGATTCCCATGAATGTAGTGATGCCTGCTGCGGCTTTGGTGGCTGCTTATATCGCGGACACGTTTGGGCTCTATTACATTTTCATGGTTACAATAGTGACCTACTTCATTGGGCTAGCCATTTTCCACTTTGGGGTCAGGATAGTGGAATAATTTACATGAAGAAGGTTTTTGTTTCTCGGTAAAATCCTCTTTATATTACCTTTCTCATGTTTCATCTAGGTGTATTGGTTGAATTTCACAGATGTATTAGAGACAAGAAGGAGTATCAGGAAATACAAGGATACCCCGGTTCCTAGGGATAAGATACTCAAGATACTGGAGGCTGCGAGAATAGCGCCATCAGCAAGCCATAGACAGCCATGGCATTTCATTGTTGTTGAGGACAAGGAGATGATAAAGAAACTGGCTAAACAGGCTTGGGCTGCTACTGCTCCAGTGATGATTGTTGGATTAGCAGATCAAGGTGCGTCTCCTAATTGGTGTATCAATGATCTTGGGATAGCTTTCGAGCATATCGTGTTGGCTGCTGCGGGTCTTGGGCTTGGTACTTGCTGGATGGGGCAATCAAATAGGGAGGAGCTGGTTAGTGGGCTGCTTGATGTGCCTGATAATTACAGACCAGTCGCGTTGATTACGCTGGGAGAGCCTGATGAGACGCCGGGTCCCAAGGAGAGAAAGAGCCTTGAGGATATTGTCAGCTGGGAAAAATATGGGAGAAAATCTCCTTAATCTCTTATGTTTAAACGCTCTAATCGATGTTTTTTCCTAAATTCAGATAATGCTTTCTCTTAGGGTCTGGTATTTTTTCGATTGAGTACCTGAGCATTGTTCTAGGCATCTCTTGGACGTACTCATCGAGGAAAGAGTAGAGCAGGTTGATATCCTTTTTTCCTACCTCGCGTAGCATCCAACCCGATGCCTTGTGAATCAAATCATGTTCATCTTGAAGCATCAACTTGGCTAATGCAACGGCATCACTCAGGTCTCCAAGCCGGATAAAGGCAAAGGTCGCGATCATCGAGATCCGTCGCTCCCAAAGACTATCAGACTCAGCCAACTTGTATAGTATGTCCCTTGGTTTGTCCATAAGCCATGGACCAAGGATCTTGTGTGCACTGCTGTCCACCAGATCCCAGTTATTCACATAAGCGGTATTCGCGAGATACAGGTCCACTATCTTTTCCTTGGTTTTTTCGTCGCCTTTGTTGAATTTGTGGGTCAATATGAATAAAGAGGTTAGTCTGTGATCATGGATATTGCTCTGGAGAAGCGCAATGGTCTCCTCCAACGAGATATCTCTATGTTTTTTCGCTATCCGTCGCTGCTCTGGGACCCTGACGCCGAGAAAAATATCTCCTTCACCGTATTCGCCTTTTCTTGTCTTGAAGAAGCCTTGAAGCTTTTTTGCCTGATCGGGGTCGGCGGCTTTTTCTAGATCAGCTTTGACTAGCGACGACATAGGTGATCATCTGATTATATCGATATAGGTTTTCACGTTAATCTATTTGATAGAGTAGGCTACTCTAATGATGATTTGATAAAGGGAAGCTTACCGCCTACCTTCAAAATAGATACATCTGCTTCACTCAAATTGTGTGATAAAGCGATTGTCATATTCTTTGTACTGTTTGTGGCTTCGATGTTTGAGAAATCACCAAGGCTTATCATTAGAATATCATCTTGGCTCACGTTCGTATAATCATCAGCCGAGATAATCAGAGGCACTATTCCAAAGTTAACTAGGTTTGAGTGATGGATACGTGCATATGATTTAGCTATCACTGCTCTGACCCCTAGATATTTGGGGGCTAAGGCTGCGTGCTCCCTGCTAGAACCCTGCCCATAGTTATGACCCGCAAGGATGATGCCCCCGTCCCTTTCCTTTGCCCGTTTCCAGAACTCTGGGTCTTGGCTCTCAAAGACGTATTTGCTTATCTCAGGGATGTTGCTTCTTAGAGGTAGTATCCTTGATCCTCCTGCTATAATGTCGTCTGTTGATATATTGTCCCCGAGTTTGATCAAGATACTTCCACTGAGACGAGTCTTTATTGGGTTGAAGGATGGAAGGGGTTTGATGTTGGGTCCACGGACAACCTCCACGTGTATCTGTTTTGGAGATACTATGAGACTATCATCAATGATGAATCTATCAGGCATCTCTATAGTGGGTAAATCTTTCAGTTTCGTAGGGTCTGTTATTACCCCGGTTATTGCGGATGCCGCAGCCGTCTCTGGGCTTACAAGGTATACGTTATCGTCTAGGGTGCCTGATCTGCCTTTAAAGTTCCTGTTAAATGTTCTAAGACTCACAGCGCCTGTGCTGGGCGCCTGACCCATCCCTATACAGGGTCCACATGCGCATTCCAGTATCCGGGAGCCAGCGGCAACCATTGTTGATAAATCGCCTTGTTCGAGGAGGTGGAGAAGCACCTGTCTCGACCCAGGGGATATGGTGAGGCTAAGATTCTCAGGTATCTTCTTGCCTTTGAGAATCCCAGCCACTGTTTTAAGGTCCTTAAGGCTGCTGTTGGTGCAGCTGCCTATGCAGACTTGGTCTACTTTCATTCCCTCGATCTTACTGAGTTCTGTTACGTTTCCGGGGCTATGGGGTTGAGCGATCATGGGCACTATGCTGGATAGGTCAATGTGTATGGATTCATCATAAAGAGAGTCTGGGTCTCGTTGTAGCTTGACCCAGTCTTTTTCCCGTCCCTGCATTGCTAGGAACTTTCTTGTCACTTCGTCTGAGGGAAAAATGGATGAGGTTGCTCCGGTCTCGGTGCCCATGTTGGTTATTGTGCTTCTCTCGGGCACTGAGAGGCTCTTAACACCGTGTCCATGATACTCAAGTACCTTATCTACTGCCCCCTTTACCCCGATTCTTCTGAGAGCTTCGAGTATCACATCTTTTGCCGAGACCCCTGGTTTGAGGCTCCCGGTTAACTCGACGCCCATAACCTCTGGAACCTTGAATGTATATTTCTCACCCGCCATAACTGCGGCTACGTCTAGCCCCCCGGAGCCTATGGCAAACATGCCTGCTCCCCCAGCGGAGGGGGTGTGGCTATCTCCGCCTAGCAGGGTCTTACCCGGTACAGCGAAGCGTTCAAGGAATACTTGATGGCAAATGCCGTTGCCGGCTCTTGATAAGTATAGCCCGTATTTTGTTGCGGCTGATTGGAGGTATTTGTGGTCGTCCATGTTTTTGTTGTCTGATTGGAGCATGTTGTGGTCGATGAAACAGATGCTCTGCTCAGTCTTTACCCATGGGACCCCCATTTCCTCAAACTGGAGCATTGCCATGGTTCCGAGGCTATCTTGAATCAAGGTGTGAGTTATCTGTAGCTCAACTTCCTCACCCTTGCTAAAATCGTCGTCAATATACTTGGAAAGGATTTTCTCTGTTACGGTTTTTCTCACTTATTTCCCTCAAATGTTTCTATGTACGAGTGAAATGCTCGGTATCTTTGTCTAGTAATGTCTAGAGAACATAAATAAAGTGTTCAAAACTCCATCAACGGTTACCCGGTCTAGAACTAGCCATTTAATCGAAGATTTTATCCTCACTTCACCGCACACACCATATAGCTATTAACTCGGACCTCCGTTAGATCATTGACTTCTATGTTTTTTGACTTGATTATTAGGAACGGCAGAGTCATGGATGGCTCCGGGAACCCATGGTTTTATGCAGATTTGGGGATAACTGATGACAGAATAACCACAATCGGTAGCCTTGAGGAAGTGAGCGCGGGCAGAGTCATTGATGCTAAGGGCATGATCGTGGCTCCTGGATTCATAGACATCCACAGTCACAGTGACTATCCCATACTCATCGAACCCGAGGGGCACAGCAAGATCAGGCAGGGCGTTACCACTGAGGTCATTGGTAACTGTGGTAGCTCAGCGGCCCCAATGAATAAAGCATTGAGAGAATACCGTAAAAAATATGATAAATCCCAGCTAGGCAAAGACTTTGAGTTCAGCTGGGGGTCAATGAAGGAGTACCTGGACTTGGTTCGCAGTAAAGGCATCAGCTTCAATATCGTGCCCCTCGTGGGCCATGGTACCCTTCGCCAGAACACTATTGGCAATGACAATAAGGCACCTACAGAGGAGGAGTACAAGGAAATGAAGAAACTCTTGACCCAGTCACTGGAGGAAGGTGCATGGGGGCTGTCAACGGGCTTAATCTATACACCAAACCTTTACGCAAAGACAGATGAGATCATCGAGCTTGTCAAGACAATAAAAGAGTACGACGGGCTATACACCAGTCACATCAGGGGTGAGGGTGACACCCTCATAGAGGCAGTGCAGGAAGCCATCAAAATTGGTGAGGAAACAGGGGTCAAGACCCAGATATCTCACTTCAAAGTATGTGGTAGCAGGAACTGGGGGAAAAGCGTGGACACTCTCAGAATGATACAGGATGCCCGTGACCGTGGGCTGGATGTAACTTTTGACCAGTACCCGTACATCGCCTCCAGCACGGGGTTGGCATCAATCTTGCCCCCATGGGCTCATGAGGGAGGCGCCGCGAAACTGCTACAACGTATAGCGGACCCTGAGACAAGGGAGAAGCTACGGGCTGAACCTACTGAGGAGATGGAGGATTGGACTAGGTTACTGGTAGCTCATGCAGCAAACAATCCTATATACGAGGGAAAGACTGTGCAGGAAATAGCGGACCATGAGGGAAAAACTCCATTTGACGCCATGTGTGACATGCTTATAGCAGAGGATGCACAGGTCGCGATCATACTGTACGAGATGTGTGAGGAAGATGTCCAGAGGATAATGCAGGATCCCAATGGTATGATTGGGAGCGATGGAAGAGCTATGTCACCTCATGGTGTTTTCGGGAAGGGTAAGTTTCACCCAAGATACTATGGGACTTTCCCGCGTGTGCTGGGGTACTATGTCAAGTCTGGGATCATTAACCTGCAGGAAGCACTGCGGAAAATGACAAGTGCACCAGCCCAGAGACTCGGGATAAAAGACAGGGGACAACTAAGAGAGGGGCTCATCGCGGACATTGTAATCTTTGATCCAGATAAGGTGAAGGACGAGGCAACATTCGTCGACCCTCACAGGTACGCGTCAGGCATTCCATATGTTATAGTGAACGGTGTCGTGGTTATCGATGAGGGTGAACACTCAGGGGCTTTACCGGGTAAACCTCTCATTAAATAATAAACATGCATTGAATATGATTGGTTGATATTATACCACTCTAATCGATGATTTTATCACCATTTCACATAGGTTTAGTCTAAACACACCGAAGGAGTCCATCTCGGGTAGAGTTCAAACTCCACCTCTAGTGGGGTCATAGCAGTCTATTTTTTCTCATCCCATTTGAAACAGTATTTACATTTTTCATCTCCCTGCATGAGACACTCAGGTAAATCAAAGGTAACGTTCTCGCAGAAGGAATTTATCATAACATGGTCACCTAAACAGTTCCAGAGGTACCCGATGTCCATTGCATCCCATTTCTTGTATATTTCGGGATAAATACAGCTAGTATAGTTTGCTATCAAGGCATAATCAGGTGACTCCTCCACGTACCCCTCAGAAGCATCAGCTATTCCTATTTGTGAGTTTATTGCAGGAATGAAATTCTCTAAGAACTCGTTAAAGGAGTTGAACTTTTTCCCATCAGCCATTTTCTCTGCTAGCTCTCTGGCACAATCGTCCCGCACTTTGGCAACTATTTTATGGGTCTTTTCTTTTCCTATCTCTTTTTCTAGTTCTCTTACCAGTTTTACGAATCCTTCATGTGGTACTAGGAATGGAGTTGCAAAGTACTCCATAAGGGTCATTGTTATGGGGGTTTTCCATTTTGGATTAGAACTCATGATACTATTTGCGTTTATCGTGATTTAACAGTATGCAGAATCGATGATTTTATCCTCAAGTCACAGTTATTGTTACTTATGTCTAAGGTGATTGATGCTTTTGGTCAAGTATACCTTGCTTACCTAAATGGGGAGCCTTCAAACCACTTTACAGAAAGAGATGATGGAAACATCAGGGAATCAAAAAGTGCTCATTATTACTTCAGAACATTTGATGAATGGGAACCCTATGAACAAAAAGCCATACAAGAAGCAAAAGGAAGAGTACTGGATGTTGGACTTGGGGCAGGGAGACATGTACTCTATTTGCAGGAAAAAGGGTTTGAAGTGGTAGGCATAGACACATCCCCCTTGGCAATTGAAGTATCACAGCGTAGAGGGGTTAAGGATGCTAGGTTTATGAGTCTGTTTGATCTGGATTTTCCTGATAACTCGTTTGATACTGTGTTGATGCTTGGCCAGAACCTTGCCCTTGGCGGTGTGGAAGAAATTAGGTCGTATCTGTCTAGGCTGTATGAGATTACGAAACATGATGGGATTATTATTGGCGAGGCTCGTGATCCATCAAATACTGATAACCCTGAGCATATTGCTTATCAGAAACGAAACTGGAAGACGCCTCTAAAGGCTGGGTTAGTGAGGATACGTATCGGTTTTAGAGATGGTGTTGGTGAATGGTTTAACTTGTTCTTGTTGGATCAAGAAACCTTAGAAGAGGTGATAAAGCCTACAGGATGGCAACTTGGAAAGATGTATAATTCAACAACAGGAATGTATATCGCAATCTTAACAAAATAATCGATGATTTTAACAAGGTTTCCTTTAAATAAAAAGAGATTTTATCCTGTAATTAGTTGACTAAGTAGAGTGGTTTTTCATCCTTAATGACTCTACATAGATTCGCAATATACTGCTTCCTCACCCTCATCGAACCCTCAACTGTAGAAGAACCAATATGCTTGTTACATGAAAATCACCAGTGTATCATATTTATCCTAAAAAGAGAGAAAATTTGATCTACTTGACTAATTTCTTGCCTAGTGAGATAATCCAATCGACTAGGAAATCAACGTCCTCGTACGTTGTCCTATGGTTTGTAATACATACGCGGAACACCATTTTCCCGTTTACCATTGATGGTAGGAAGCCACACTTCATGTCACTAAAAATAGCACCCATTATCTGCTGGTTAAGCTGGTTCAGTTTCTCTTCCCCAACGCCATCGGCTGTGAACCTGAAACAAGCCACGTTCAGTATCACCGGGGATACGAGTTCTAGGTGTGGTGAGTCCTCGATCAATTCTCCTAGGTAGTGGACTTGGTCTATGTTCATCTCGATTAATCGCCCATATTTCTGGGCTCCGTGTTCCTTGATGCTCATCCATGCCTTGAGCGCCCGTGAGGGGCGTGATTGTTCAAAGGTATAGTCGGTGAGTATGCGTTCTGTGTGGGAGACATAGTCGGGGTTCATCTCATAGGTGTGATAGTGGGCGTCATCGTCTCGTACCAGCGTACAGGCTATTCCATAGGGCATGTACATCCATTTATGCAGATCAACAGCTACTGAGTCTGCTTTTTCCTGTCCATCCACCATGTGTCTGTACTTGGGTGAGAGCTTGACCCACGCCCCGAAGGCACCGTCAACATGAAGCCATAGGTTCTCCTGTCTGCAGAATGATGCCAATGCTTCGAGGTCGTCTATTGCTCCGATGTTTGTGGACCCTGAGTTGCCTATTACGCATGTTGGGGTGTATCCGTTTGATCTGTCTTCTTCTATTTTTTCCTTGAGTAGGTTGATGTCTATCTGGTATTTGTTGTTGGTTGGGATTCTTCTGAGGTTCTGGGCTCCCACTCCGAGGGTTTGGAGGCTTCTTTCTATGCTTGCATGCATCTCGGTTGATCCATAGAAGGTGTGTTTTCCGTTGCATCCATGCTTGTTGACATCGTATCCTGCATGTTTGTTACGCGCCACATTCAACGCGATGAGGTTCGCCATCGATCCACCGCTACCGAGTATAGCCGATGATTCCATGGGATACTCCAGCATCTCTTTGATCCATCGGTGAACCTGTTTTTCAAGGATCGATGTAACCTCCATACTGTTGACTTGGGCGTTCATTCCAGCGCTCCACATATCAGCAAGGGCTCCGAGAGCTGTGCCTTGTCCTGCTACTCCGCCCCAGGCGCGTGGGTGTGCTATTAGGCTTCCTTTGTGTTTTAGGAAGTGTTCTTGGAACTCTTGGTAGACCTTTTCTGGTGTCTGGGGGGTTTGGGGTATTTTTTGGTTAAAATAGGCAGCTGTTGCTTCGTTTATTGGTTTGAGGATGGGGTTTTCTCTGATGTTTTCTTGATAGGTGATCATGTCTTGTGCCATTTGTTTGGCGAGTTGTTTCATTGGTTGCCAGTCTTCTGGGTCTAGAGTCTCGGTTTTCTTATGACTCATATTAACAACCTGTAGTTAATATTGGTTGAGACTTAATACTAAAGCCTATAGGTTGAAAAAAAGATTAAAACGTTCAACTGAAGGTCAAAACACGAAAAATATAATATTAGAACCTCCTTGTTATACTCGCGCCTGAGAAGTTGAATCAGATGATTGCTAAGAAGCTATGGATGATTAACTTCTGGATAATATCAGATACAAAGTTGAAAAGTAAACGTACTCTACGAACATCCAATGTAAACCCTAGGCGTCGATGGAAAGATTACGATTTTCGAGTTAAACTTTCAAACCAATAGATACTTAACAAACAAAAAAAATGGTGAAAATAAAAAAATGACACATAGAGTAAAAAATGAAATCATTAAGGCGTCTGAGAAGGATATTCCATTGCTTGCTGATATCCTAGCACAGGCCTTCAACAATGATCCATGCTTTCTCTACATGTTTAGAAACGACTCTAAAAGAAAGGTTGCCCTTACAAGCTTCTTCTCCTTCACACTAGAGAACGCTTACTCTGATGGTGAGGTGTATGCATCAAAAAACTATGAGGCTTGTTCTATATGGTATCCTCCCGGAAAAGGATACTTTGATGATTCTGAAGAAAGAATAAGTGCGCTAAAACCGATGATGATTGAATGGGCTACTGAGGAAAAGATAAACAGACTATTCGATGTAATGAAACTGTTTACACAAAGACCTACTGTTTCTCATGGTTATTTGAGTTATATTGCAGTCAAACCTATGTTTCAAGGACGTGGATTAGGCACGTATCTTTTACGTGAAAAGTTGCTGGATTTTGATCGAGAAAATATCCCTGTTTATTTGGAGAATACCAACCCGCTAAATACACCGCTTTATGAACGCTTTGGGTTTAAGTTTGTAAATGAATTTAGAATTGGAGAGAATGGACCTCCCATACTTTCTATGTGGCGAGAACCTGAGGGTTAATCACTATTTTATCGATGATTTTATCCTCACATATCCATAACTGTATAGTATTGCTGCGCGCACATAGAATCCACCTGACATATCGGTGAACTAGTTGAGTGAAAAAAGACAGATACTCCAACTTGTCGCAATCACTTTGGTAATCGCAGTCGCTGGAACACAGGTAGAGAATATAATTGGAGTATCTGAAGGAGACGCTTTTGTCACGCAGTATACTGCTGTTTTCCACGCTGATGGAATGCTAGAGGAAACTTATACATACAAACTCAACGTCGGAAGCAAAAAATATATTATCAGGTACTGGGAAGCACCTGTATCAACCAATGATTTAGGTTATCCTCAGATCCAATTGCTTAACATCAGTGTCCCTGATAACACATATTGGTATCTTGTGGACAATACTGGTAGTGTACATACTCCAAACATGCGCGCGCGCATTATAATCAGTTTCAACGCCTACTGGAACGAAGCAGGTGCATACAATCCAAATGGGTACGCTCCTGGTGAATATACTGTGAAGTATTGGAGCAAAGTAATACCACTTCTTGAGTATGACAACGAGTATGTACACTTCAACCTGAAATTAGCGTGCGAACATATACCATACGAGAATGTCAGAGTCGAGATAGAGAACTTAGGTTACATAGAGCAGTTATATCCCCACCCGCCGACACTGCATCAATCCACGGATAAAAACTGGTACATCTTCACTGGGAGTTTAGTCGAGAACGAGTCACTAGAGTTCGGGTTCCTTATGACAACACATGTACTAAGCCACATCGATGGTTACCTAAGTCATGAAACTGATGTAAAGTCCAAGACAGTAGACGCAAACAACAGCCTTAACAGCGAGTATTTTGTCGCATCAGGAATCTACTGGCTCAACAAGTTGGCGATTTTCCTGTACCCCTTAGGGCTGTATGGTCTCTGGATGAGGTACGGTAGGGAAAGGGCTTATACAGTGCCTCATTTTCTCAGTACAATCCCGAATAGAACTACGAAACCATGGATAGTAAACTTGGTCTTTAAGCGAGACGCTATAGATTTCGATAAAGATGGGTTTCACGCCACCTTGTTGGACCTTCATGAGAGGGGTAACATCAAGGTTGAGGTTGAAGACGAGGATGTTGTGATTAATATAATCAACGACAGGGGATTGGACCGATATGAGCAAAGGGTAATGAATTTACTGAAGAATATGGCGAGAGAAGGCGTTGTCAAGACAGAGTACATTAATGATATGGTAGAGCAGGCACAGAGTGAATTCTGGGTCGAGAGGAAGTTATTGGGACTCAAGATACTGTATGAGCAGCTAATATATAGATCAGATGAAGAGGTCGCAGGTGAATATACAGTAAATGGACGAAGGAAACTCATACCACTTGGAATCTTATCCTTCCTATTAATCTCCGCTCCTCTACTAGCGATGCGCTTCTACGATAATACTATCCTAACCTTGAAAAGTGCAACTGTATACGGAGTTATCACCTTAGTTCAAGTAATCGTAGCTGCAATATTTCCAACTACCCTCTTCGGGTACTGGAAAGACGACAGTTACCGTGAGAAGCTGCAGTGGGACGCCTTCAAGAGACACCTCACAGATTTCAGTAGATTACAGCAATATGGACCTGAGGACATGGACATGTGGGGTATGTGGCTGGTCTATGGCGTAGCTCTTGGGGTGGGGGAACAAGTAGTACAGGCTATGCGGAATAGGAAGATCGATTACCTCCCAATGCAATTGATACAAAGATTCCCATTCATGTTCTCTAACTATCTTGGGCGCCTGCTCCTTGAGCTACTAGACCAATCAACTAAAAATCAGCACTCAAGGTGAACCTAGCTTCATGATCTACACTCAGATAGAAGCGAAAATGCTTTTTTTGGTGTCTAAGTCTACTCAATATTTATGCATGGGAATATATCGGTATACATCACGTGCCTTGATAAAAAACCATTTTTAACTTCAGCCGATATCTCAATCAAAATATCACTAGTTTGAATAATCGCTTGATATTTTAGATCTCCAAACTCACAGTTTAGACTTTTCAGATACTCTTCAAATTCAGTGTAATCGATATTCAAACAAGATTCAACTCGATAATCCTCATTTGATTTTGGAAGAAATAGCGTGCCACATTCCTTTGAAGATAATAAAATTCTATAAGGATAGTAGGGACGTATCAAACTGATATTTATATGAATATGTGAAAGAGAAATATCCTTATCTCCAGTATTTTGGAACTGAAAAATGGCGTGAAACTGCGTATCGCGCTCAGAATATCCAGTTAATTTCTCACACTTAAAAGTGAGACTATCAGTATTGAAAATGTTATCAAGCATCATTTGACCAAAATAGCCTGCAGAGAACATTATTATGCCTATTATAATAATAATGATTATGGTTTTCCCGGCGTCAGCCTTCCTTATAATCATAACGTGCATTAATGTTGCCTTCTACTGGATATTTAATGGTTTACTGTGGATGAAAGATACAGTTTATCGATGATTTTATCCTCACATCACAGGGGGGAGGGGGGGTACCCCAATCAAACCTCTTTTACCGTTTATTTCAATAAAAACAGCCCCAGAACAGCCCAGAAATGAACCTGATCTATACAAAATCGTGCATAACCACCGGGAAATCAATACCAAAAAACACCAACTCACACTTCTTCACACCAATAAAATGCACCATATCCCCACCAGCGGACACCAATCAAGTACAGGGTAAAATGTTTTATCATCCAGTAAAAATATAATACGAGGCTCATGAAAGAAGAGATATTCAATCAACTCAAAGAAGCAGTATTCTTCTTCGAAGTAGACAAAGCAAAAGAACTAGCAGAAAAAATAGTCCAACAAGGCATAGACCCAGTAGAAGCACTGGAAAGAGGGCTCGCCGACCCACTCAGAGAAGTAGGAGACCGATTCGAGACAGGAGAAGCATTCATCACCGAGCTAATCGCCTCAGCCGAAGTAATGGAAGCCGGCTCAGAAATACTCAACAAAGAAATAGCCAGAAGAGGCGCAGACAAAAAATCAGTAGGAAAATTCCTCATCGGCACAGTAGAAGGCGACATCCACAGCATAGGAAAAAACATAGTAGCCACACTACTCACCGCCTCAGGATTCGATGTAATCGACCTAGGCACAGACGTACCCACATGGACATTTGTAGAAAAAGTCAAGGAGCTTGAACCAGATATCCTTGGACTCAGCGCACTAATGACCACCACCATGATAAAACAAAGAGAGATCATAGGAGCACTCAAAGACACAGGACTAAGAGAAAAAGTAAAGATCATAGTAGGCGGCGCACCAGTAACAGAGGACTGGGTCAAACAGATAGGAGCAGACGCCGCAGGACTAGACGCGGGAAGCGCAGTCAAACTCGCGTTAAGCCTCATGGAGGCAAAATAGATGCCCATGCTCAAACTACTGAACAACTCAGAGATAGACGATATCCACGCCGCATCACTGGAAGTCCTCGAAAAAGGCGGGGTCCAAATCAATAACCAGCCAGCCCTCAAACTACTCCACGACAACGGATGCATCATAGAGGGAGATATAGTAAAAATACCAAGAGAACTAGTCGAGGAACAACTCGGAAAAGCCCCACAGGAATTCAAACTATACACACGAAACGGGGAAAAAGAATACACAGTAGGCGGAGACAATGTAATCTACAACCCAGGATCAGCAGCCATATTCTTCGTCGACCAAACCACAGCCGAGATGAGAAGAGCCACCGCACAAGACTTCAAAGAACTAGTCAGACTCACAGACGCCTTGGAGCATATCCACGCCCAGAGCACCGCCATGGTACCCTCAGACGTACCAGAAGAAATAGGCGACCTATACAGGCTCTACGTGATACTAAAAAACAGCATCAAACCCATCATCACAGGAGCATTCACCATCCAAGGATTCACCTACATGAAAAACCTACTGGAAAAAACAGTAGGCGGACCAGAAGAACTCAAAGCACGCCCACGCGCCATCTTCGACTGCTGCCCATCATCACCACTCATGTGGAGCGACGTAACCTGCCAAAACCTACTCGACTGCGCCGAATACGGCATACCCGGAGAGATAATCCCCGCACCACAGATGGGAGCCACCAGCCCAGTAACCATAGCGGGAACACTAGTCGAATCCAACGCAGAAAACCTGAGCGGAGTAGTAATCAGCCAACTCGCCAAACCCGGAACACCAATAGTATACGGGGGCAGCCCCAGCGCATTCGACATGAGATACCTCACAGCACGCCTCGGAGCAGTGGAAGCAGTCATGGCTGCATGCGCAGGAGCCCAGATAGGAAAACACTACCGAATACCTACTCATGGATACCTTGGATTGAGTGACTCCAAGACCTCAGACGGACAAGGAGGCTTCGAGTCAGGCATGGGCATCCTCATAGCCGCCATGTCAGGAGTAAACATCGTATCGGGTCCGGGCATGCAAGCCAGCGAGAACTGCCAGAGCCTAGAGAAACTAGTACTTGACAACGAGTACTGTGGAGCAGCATACAGGATGCTGGAAGGTATTCACGTTGATGAGATATCCCTAGCCACAGAGTTAATCACCAAAATGGGTCCCGGCGGACACTTCCTAGCACAAAAACATACCAGAGAACACCTCAGAAAAGAACAATACATGCCCACAGAGGTACTCGACCGTCTATCAGCCGACGCGTGGGTAAAAGCAGGCAGCAAAAGTAGTACTGATCGTGCCCGAGAAAGAGTCAAGACTGTGCTTGAAAAACATAAACCAGAGACTTTACCAGAAAACCGGGTGCAAGACCTAGAGGATGAGATGAAAAAAATACTCAAAAACTATAGCTTAAAGCCTGCTCATCTACCCAAACTATAATTTTTATTTTATATCTGTTTGAAATTCAGCGAACCATCACTGATAACCATCTCATACAGCTGATTGGGATAAGGCTTCATATTGAGGCTCTCAAGCTCCTCACCAGTCAGGATCAATGTGAGTTTTCTCTGCTCATAAGTTGTATCCTGTGTCCCAGGGAGTATACCTTGAAAGCTCTTTGTTACCTGTACCACCATCTGGTTGATCTCATTTGGCACATCTGGGTTGCTCATCATCACCATGGGTGGCTTGCTTCGTACCTCTACGAACTCGATCTGGAATGCTTCACGGTTCTCCGGGTCTTTTATCGCTCTTACTGATTGTACTTTGAGCTTAATCTTGCTGCTAATCATTGCGTCAGGTACAGGAATACAGGGTATAGGAAATAAGTATCGGTTAAAGCGTATTCAGAAAATCAGCGACAAGTCCAGCGATCGAGACCGTCTCATAAACCGACTCCACAGTATCAGTCGCGACTATCCTGTCTGCGCCAGCGTTCCGAAGCTTCTCATTTGCCCCCGCAACTGGCAGTGCATGGGTGCAGACAGCGGCTACCTTGCCTGAACCCTGTTCTTTCAAGCCCCTTATAGCCCGGGACATTGTCCCCCCGCTACTTATAATGTCATCAAATATCACGACATTCTTGCCTTTAAGATCAAGGTCCTTCACAACCATCGTGGTTTTCCCAGTATACCGGTCCCTCTCCTTCTCGAAAAACGCAAAACCACCGCCCATAACCCGGCTAACCTTCTCAACGATGCTCTTACGCCCAATATCAGGCGATAGACTATACGCTCCAGCATACCCATTCTTCTGCAGATACTCAGCAAGACCAAAGATGGCTGTTAGGTTATGTATTCTCATCTTGTGCTTGGGCTTCAACTCCTCCAAAGCATCCTCACAGTGAACATCAATGATGACCGTATCATCAACGCCAACAGCCTCCAACAAGTCGAAAACGATATCAAAGCTCAAAGCCTCACCCTCAAGGAACCGCTTATCCTGACGAGCATACGCCATATAGGGCAACACGGCTACGATCCTCTTGGCCTCCAAATCCTTGGCGGTACGAGCCATGAACAATAACTGCATTATCTTACGATCCGGCTCAGGCGCCGTGGTCTGTATGAGCACAACCGTCTTGTCCTTCAACTCAGTTGGTAGTTGTAAATAGTTTTCCCCGTCTGGGAATATTTTGTTTCGTATGAATACTGGTTCTTGTCCCAGTTGGTGTGCGATGGCTTCTCCAAGGGCGTTCGATGCGGGACCTGGAATAATAATCATATCGCTGAGTAGTATATGTTTCAGGTAATTAAGGCAAACGAATCATAACCTAACAAGGTAAAGTATTCCTGCAGCCAGAACCGCGGCACCCCAAGTGTATTTGTTCCACTTTATGATCTTGGCTCCATCAAATATCCCGAAGGGGAGCAGGTTAAACAAAGCGAGACTAGCGTTAATATTAATTCCAATTCGAGCTAGACTGTAAACCATTGGATTCCCAGACACAAGTGCGATCATGAAGAATATTATACCCATACCGATGTTTGTCGCTGGACCAGCGATAGCTACCTTACCGTAATGATCCCAGTTCGCAATATTACCTATCATCACAGCTCCCGGGGCGATGATCTTGAAAGGAGAAATCAATGAGAGGAGAGTCAACATTAATCCCTGTTGGTTTATTCTAAACTCAGCCCAGTAACCAAGCCGTTGCGCCATAAACTTGTGAGCAAGCTCATGAAAGATAAAAGCAAATCCGTAGATCAACAAAGCACCCAACATGAACCACGGAAATCTGATTAGATCACTCCATGAACCTGACAAAAGTATCAAAATGATTACCCCAAGACCGATACCAAGATCCCTGATCTCATTCTTACCAAAGAGACCAAGAGTTCTAGCCCTCCTAGGAGGCGTATAACTATAACCAGTGGGTGTAAATCCAGTATAGCCTGTCGTGCTTCGACTCGCCTGATAATTACCAGTACAGTTATGCAGCTCGGGGAGCCTGTGCTCTGCACAGAAATAGCCCCCACAGTATTTGCATCTAAAGGGCATGTACTCTTCTTTGCCACAGTAGTCGCATTTAACCATCGATAGTATCGCTGACTTTTACGTGGCGTGAGTTATATATGATACGGGAAATCACCAACCCAAAGCATAAGGTTCCCCTGTTCTCGGCGACGCCCCACCACTCATGAGCCCAGAAACAGGATCATACCTGATAGCCAAGCATCGTCCATGACTCCAAGGCTTACTAACCACAACCTTATGACCCTTAGCCCTGAGCCCCTCAACCAAATCTGATGATATCCTTGGCTCAATACTAATCTCACCGGGTCTAACCGGATGCGGCCAGAAACTCGCAGGGAAATGACTTGAATGAACAGTTGGAGCATCAAGAGCCTCCTGTACATTCATGCTGAAATCCACGTAATTGAGGAAGAACTGGAGCGTCCACTGATCCTGTTTATCACCACCGGGAGTACCAAAAACCATGTATTGAGCACCATCCTTCGTAACCAAACTAGGCGTCAAGGTTGTACTAGGTCTCTTACCCGGCTTCAACGCCTCAATATGAGTGGGATCAAGATGGAAAAACTGTCCCCTAGTGCCTATTGGGAAACCTAATCCGGGTACCACCGGAGTCGTTCTTAACCAGCCACCACTAGGAGTCGCCGAGACCATATTACCATCACGGTCTACAACCTCAAGATGAACAGTATCTCCCTCGAACCAAGGCTTCTGCCCACTCTCCTCAAGCATCACAGGCTCCACACCACCAGGACGGTGAAGCATAGACGCACTATCAGGATCGATAAGCTTCCTCCTCTCACCTGCATACTCTTTACTGAGGAGCCAATCTAGAGGCACAATCTCAAACTCAGGATCAGCATAATAATGCTCCCTATCAGCAAAAGCAAGCTTGGCAGCCTCAGTCAAAGTATGAATATACTCTACACTGTTATGACCCATTGAAGCCAAGTCGTAGCCTTCCAACAGGTTCAACTGCTCAAGGAGAACGGGACCCTGAGTCCAAGTATCACACTTGTGAACAGTCAGACCACGGTAATCCACTGAAACAGAGTCCTCAAAAGAGGCCTCATAACCAGCCATATCCTCCCTCGTTAACAATCCATGGTTTTCCTTACCATACACGTCTTTGCAAGTGGTATTTTGCATAAAATCAATAATTGTTTCAGCTATTGGACCATCATAATAGTATTTTCTTACCGCATCAAACCCAGCAGAACGACCAGAAGCTTTGCTATAAACCTCGCATACCTTGTTGAAGGTTCTCGCCCAATCAGGGTTATTCTGAAGCTCCCCCACAACTGGTGCCCGTCCATCCCTCAAATATATCTTAGCTGAGCTTGGCCACTCCTCATTGAACCGCTTCTGTAGTCTACCAAGGAACGCAGCGAGTGTGGGAAACATAGGGAACCCCTCATTGGCTATTTTGATTGCAGGTTCTAATATTCTGGGTAACCCCATAGAGCCATACTCATTAAGGGTCTTCATCCATGCATCAAAAGCCCCCGGCACACATGAAGGAGTAAACCCATCCTCAGGAATCAATGGATATCCCTGTTCTATGAACCAGTCAATAGTAGCAGCCATAGGCGCAGTACCTTGACCATTAACAGAGACAACCTTCTCCTCATCAGCGAGATAAAGCAGGATAGGGCATTCACCGCCTGCACCTATCAGGTGAGGCTTGAGTAAAGAGAGACAGAACCACATAGTGGCACCTGCATCAACCGAGTTACCTCCATCCCTGAGAACTCTAAGACCTTCAAGTGTAGCTAGATAGTGGGTACTTGTTACCATCCCGTTGGTACCCATGATCACTGGGCGAGTAGTAAAAGACATACATAATATTGAACCTTGGAGATATTTAGCAACTATCAAGAAAGCCTAGAGCTTGAAATCAGGTCCCCGGTTAAATAATTCCAGATACATCTCCTTGAACGCATCAAGAAAAGGCTTGGCGGACTCAGTAGTTCTCAATAGGTTCTGACCATTTTCCTCAAAACGCCTTAGATAGCCCTTGTTGTCCAAGAAATTGATATGTTCTTGGCCTATCTTGCTGTTGAGACTACAACGGTGGATTATACTTGTGAAGGTTCTGGAGTTCCTGCAGTAGGTGAGTATTTCCCAGTAGATCTCATATTGAGTTCGTTTTCCCTTCATTCCCCTAGTATCCTTTCCAGTTTTTCCTCTGCCTCCTCAGTAGAGTTGAGTCTTGCATCCCATTTCTCAGAGAACCTGCTGATCAATGTAGGTACATAGAGCCCTGCGACACCGACCCCAAGGCTACCGATGAGCCCAAAGACTTGTCCAATGATCATCCAGTTCCCAAGAGGATAAACGCCCGTTAAGAGAGCCTGAATCTGTGGAACCGCAGTCAATAGCAGGAATAGCCCCACAATCCTCCCAGCGATACCAAGTTGCCTTATCTTTCTCTGGTTCTCGCGGTAGAAGGCAAGGCTTTGCACTATAATTCCTATTATTGCCTCATCGTCCTCTGGACCCAGCTCTTCAAGCTCAGTCACTAAGTCATCGTGTACATCCATGAGTTCAGCGCTACGGGTTATCCAGCCAATTGCCACCACAAAGCCAAAGACAATGAGTAGTAGATATGGGATTTGACTCCCATCAAATGCTCCTTCAGTTAGCAGTGGGATTATCTCAGGTACCCCGTATGCCATGGAGAAGGCTAATGCGAACGCTGCCCCGATTAGGTTGGTTATTATGAGCCCTTTGAAGCTATGCATCTCTATTTTGATGCGGTTTAGAGTTGTTTGTTCCATTCTTATTACCTCTTGATACAAGCTTCTTGTATATTAAATATAAGGAAGTATGAAAGAATGTTACATATCTTAATTACATAGTGAATACAATAAAATGCAGCAATTAAAATGAATAAAGAAAATTAATCATCTCACTGAGGATCACCGACTCCCGTCCATCCTGAATACCAAGCCAGTGATCAAACCCATCCATCTCCTTAAACCTAATCTCTTCATTGATCTCCCTAGCCCAGAGAACCTCCTCCCAAGAAATCATACCATTCTCAGCCCTAAGCACAAGCACAGGACACTTAACAGCACCAAGAATATCCTCCCCAGCATATCCATCAAAGAAACGGTACAGCCTACCCTCTACCCAGTCAAGGTAAATCACCGGATCTACTTGATGGAACGTCAATGCCCGCATCTCGATATACTCAATAGACCTATCAGAGTACCTGCTACTGAAAATCCTGACGAGCTCATCCACAGGCTTCCCAGCCCAATCCATAAACCTTTGATTAAACGCCCGCTCCTCCTCAGACTTACCCTCCTCAATAAGCCGGTTAATATCGAGACCGCTATCCCCGACAATAAGCGACTTGACCAAGTCAGGACATGTAGCAGCCAGCCATAACCCTATCCAGCCCCCATTACTGTGCCCAAAGATATGACAAGGCTCCTGAATTACCTCTTCAACGAAACCAATAGTATCTTCAAGACTGTGTCTCAGATCATAACGTTCAGGTGTCCGATCTGATCTTCCTCTGCCCCGTGTATCCAAGGCGTATAGATGAGTATTCGCCGCAAGCCGAGGAATAATCGAAGCATAGCTCTGCCAACGGTTATCATAAGCAGGCAATAGCAGAAACGTTGGTCCATTATCTGGTCCTTCCGCGTAGTTGAGCTTGATATCACCATGTTGATAGAACCTTTCCTGAAGCATGGTAATTTGATCCCGCTTGAGGCTATATTATCTTTGATCAAACTGATATGCCTAGACCAACAATCATGAGATATGAAGATCAAAGCAGTGCTCCTCGACTTCGGGGGAACCCTCGCAAGCGGAGGACTAGACTGGGACCCATACCACGAAGCCATCAGAAACTACCTCATAAGCACCGGACACAACATCGAGATGAAAAAACTCAAAAAAGCCCTACGAGGAGCCCTCACGGATCTAAACAGAATAAGAGCAAGGGGAAAAGACAATACCTTCGAGGAAGTATACTCAAACTTCCTTGGAAAACTAGGCATCCCCCATGATGACCAGATGCTTGAATGGCTCCATGATAACTTCAAGATCTATTACAAGACCAGCTTCTACCCATGCGTAGAGCAACTATTACAAGAATTATCATCCAAATTCAAAGTAGCCATGGTCAGCAACACCATGAGCAACCAACCCAGAGAATTACTCCAAGAAGCAGGTATGGACAAGTACTTTGACCTGTTAATATGCAGCAGAGACCTCAGTGTTCGGAAGCCGAACCCTGAGATATTCAATTTTGTATTGGGTAAAATCAATGCAAAGCCATCTGAGACTGTTCATGTCGGAGACAGCGTTGAGGCGGATATGTATGGTGCACGAGACTCCGGAATAACAGGAGTCTGGATCAAGTCACCGGGTCAGGCACCATGGAACGGATACGCCATAAGCAGCATTTGTGAACTCGGTACATTCTTGAAAAAGCTTGAAGACGGGGAAGATTCTTAGCCCCGGAGAATACACCTATTGTCCATATGCCCATCATCGACACCATACAGGGGCTGAGCCTCAATTTCAAACTGGGGATAGCGGTCTTCACATTTACTGTACTCGCCTATGGTGTCTTGTTCTATCTTGGTAGAAGATGGAGAAAAGAGTTCGAAGCCCAAGGAGTCAGGTACTGGAGCGCCCCCAAGGAGTCACGCATCCAAGAACTCATGCATGATGTATGGGAACCAAAAAAGGTCACACTGCTATATGGGATAAGCTACTTCGCAAATGGTTTCGTAAGATCCACCTTCAGCCTATGGGTACCAATCTTCCTACTGGACGAAGTGGGAGTAAGCACCGCAGAAGCTAGCCTATTCGTTGGACTCATGTATATCAGCTGGAGCTGGAAAATGTTCGTCGGGTTATTCGCGGATATCTTCCCCATCAAATGGGGAGACCGATACTATAAGCGGAAACCATGGTTCGCCGTAACAGGAGTTCTCTATCTTTTGGGGATAATTATCATGGTATTCAGCGATATCGAGAACGCACCAGTCTGGACAGTATTATTCCCAGCAGTAGTAAGCATAATCACCGCTGGAGCCTTCTATGATATGGCAGCAGACAGCTTCACCATAGATGTAACCCCCCCAGAATACCATGCAAGAGTCATCGGCGGAGCCAGCACAGCAGGACAGAGCATAGGATCAGCACTGGCTACAATACTCCCCCTCTGGCTACTTGGCATAGGGGGCTACAAGATGATATTTACTCTAGCGGGAGCCACTGGGTTAACCGCTTTCCTCTTTCTCTCAATAAAAGAACCTGAGGTCGAGAAAGAGAGGACGCTAACCAAGGAAGCCATCGCCTTCACATTCACAGAACTCACAGTAGTAGTCGCAGTCCTGATTATGTTTTTCCGGGCATTCACAGTGATGAAGATCACAGCCCCCCTTGGAGGAATGTTCAGCTTCACCGTCAGAGAAGTAGTAGGAGCCGATATATCACTGGTAAGCACCCTTGGACTCGTCGCGACACTAGCTGGTCTACCCGGCTCATGGGTAGGAGGAACAGTCTCAGATAAATACGGTCACAAAAGAGCGTTTATCATAGCTAGCATCGCCTTCATGGCAGCAGGATTCCTCTGGACCACCATAGCCCCGGGAGCAGTAATCTGGTTTATCATCGTGGCAATGATAAGCGCGTTCTTTGAGCGGTTCTGGACAGGCACTGTTTTCGCCATTATGGCAGATAGCACACCATTGGCTATGTCTAGCACGGTTTACCAGATGTATATGAGCTGGAGCTGGATAGGCAACATACCCTCAAGTGTGATGATCGGATATCTCTTGGACCTAGGTTTGAAGACCACCGCATTGGTCACCTCCAGCATGATGATTATCCCATTGATACTTGGATTGCTTATCAAGCCCTTTGAGGCAGGGAAAGCCTCAGACATCTAGTCCTGCTCAGGGCAATCTCCAATATTAATAAAGAGAAAACACCTTGAGGACAAAAAGAGGATCACGGGGCAATTGTAGATTTGAATGAAAAATAATCGGCATCCCCGCAGAATACAAACTCTGCTGGTTTAGTTACCTTAAGGAGACTAAATCACGGTATCTGAGAAATATGAGGCGATCCATCAGGTGTTTAACAAATGTCATGAAATATTCCCTTTGGGTCCTGATGAGATGTCGGAAAAGAAATGCGCCCAGACAATAGGATTGCTTAGCGAGGCGGAGGAACTAGAAACCTCTGCCCTATAACTGCTTGGTAATGTAATTTACGCCAAGTAGGTTTCTCTGCTATTTTGAATAACTAATATTGGTTTTCCTAATCTGGTTATTAAAAAGAATTAAATGAAAAATTCTGGAACTCGATTTCAGTTTACCCCGGTGAAACAGTTGAAAATGGAAAATAGATGGAGTATTCGAGATTATTTAGTGACCCTTGGGGCACCCACCGTGGGGTTTTTCATTGTCTACTTAATTGAAATGTTTCTCAATATTGATTTACCACGTCTAATCACGTCCTTACTCAACCTAATAGCCACCTCATTTTTCGCGTTCTATGTCTTACCCAGAAAAAGAGGAGTACCATTCGGCAAAGTAGCTACAAGCGAGTTCCTGCACAGGTTAGGGATAATTCGACAGGAAAAAATCGTAGGCCACATCCTAATCGGGGTGATCCTAGCTACTTTATCCTTGTCCGGGATGCTCATAGGGTCCATGCTATCTGGCCTATATGCATTCGATCCAAGCACAGTCGATATCTCGCAGATCATTTTCAGTATAAATCCAGGTCTCTGGGAAGAATTATTCTACAGGGGCGCCTTGATGATTCTACTAATTCGTGACACAAAATCCCTAAGAACAGCCACATTAATCCAAGTAGGAATATTCAGTCTATTACACGTAAAGGGACTTGATCTATGGTCTCTGATGGATGTCTTCTCAGTATCCTTATTGACTCTGGGATTCACGTATACTGCCTACAAGACACGGTCCCTCATACCAGGGATAATATACCACTTCCTGCATGATGCCTTTCTTTTCGTTGTCCAAGTACCTAGAGAAGTGGCATTGAGTAATACTCAGAACGCGGTGTTTTTCGTCTCCCTCTGGGTAGCAGTAGGAGTAGGCTGCTTGATTACAAAAGTCTCAGCTGAACGATTTGGAATACAAGAAAAAGAAGAGCTATACAAGATATGAATTAAAAATAACTCACTTGACAACATTCTTGATAGCCCTGACGATCTTTTCAGAGTCAGGTAACACATGCTTCTCCAAATTCTTGTTGAAAGGAAGAGGCACATTGGGATTCGCTACTCTAGCAACTGGAGCCTTGAGGTTATGGAATCCCTTCTCAGCTACGATTGCAGCTACCTCCGCTGAGAAGCCACATCTCTCATAATCCTCGTCTACTACCACTAGTCTTCCAGTCTTCTGGATACTTCGCAGGATCGCTTCCTCATCCAGTGGAACAAGGGTCCTAGGGTCAATAACCTCAACACTCACCTTTCCCTTGAGCGCATCAGCTGCCTTGACAGCCTCATTCACCATCTTACCAACAGCAACAACAGTGACATCAGACCCTTCCCTGACAAGATTAGCGACTCCGAACGGGATAGCATATGTTTCCTCAGGAACCTCACCCTCCATATTAGTCAGTAAAACATGCTCAAAGAACACCACGGGGTTTGGATCATTGATAGCGGTGGTCAAAAGTCCCTTTGCATCGTACGGGTTACTAGGAACCACGACCTTCATACCCGGCATATGAGCATATAATCCGTAGAGGCACTCGCTGTGTGTGGCAGCTCCTCCACCTCTTGCTCCATAGATGGCTCTGAGCACCATGGGTATATTCACGTTACCACCAGTCATGTAAGTGGTCTTGGCCATCTGGTTCAGTATCTGATCCATAGCTACCAAACCGAAGTCGATGAGCATCAACTCAACGATAGGCTTAGCACCAGCAATAGCAGCCCCTACACCCGCACCGATAAAAGCGGTCTCAGTAATAGGAGCATCCCTGACACGTTCCTTGCCAAACTCATCCTTCAGTCCCTTGGTGGCTGGTCGCCAAGGCGCTGCGACGTTCTCGCCGAATATAATTACATCTGGGTCTGTTCTGAGCGCTTCTCTTTGGGCTTCACAGATGGCTTCAGCGTATGTTAATGTGCGAGTCATCTAGGATTCCTCCACGAAGATGTCTTGATATGCATCCAAGAGCTCGGGTTCTGGACTACCCATGGCGAAATCTATGGCTTCCTCAACCAATTTAGCTTCCTTATCCCGTATCTCAGAGTCAAGCTCCTCGGTTAACACCCCCTCCTGCATGAGTTTCTCCCTATAGCACTTTATGGGGCAGTACTGGCTCTCCTCGTCAGCGTTAAGCCGGTGTATCTTGAACTCCAACAATGTAGGACCATCTCCCCCTCGGGCTCGCTCAACAGCCTCCCCAACCTTCTCGTATACTTTTTCTACCTCCCAGCCAAGATGGCTGGCACCCGGCATAGCGTAGCTTGGCGCCCTGAGGCTGATATCGGTGATGCTGAGTTGGGGATATTCAATCTTGTGACCAAGCATTGTCTGTTCCTCTGGGCTACTATTCTCGCATACAAATATCATTGGAAGCTTCCAGCAAGCTGCCAGATTCAGCGTCTCCTGTACCCCGCCCTGATTGCTTGCACCTTCCCCGAAATAGCTTACCGATATATTATCAGTTCCCTTTAGCTGGTTAGCTAAAGCATATCCTGCAGCCATTGGTACGCTGCCTCCAACGATGCCGTTTGCTCCGAGGGCACCTACCTCTGGGTCAAAGATATGATAGGCTCCTCCTTTTCCCTTGTTACTTCCTGTGGATTTGCCCGCAATCTCGGCCATCATCTTCTTGATGTCAGCTCCCTTGGCGATGAGGTGCCCCAGCGGTCTGTGGGTGCTGCCGATTTGGTCCTCTTTTCTGAGGTGGGCGCTTACTGCTGCGGCTACTGCTTCTCCGCCTGTGTAGAAGCTTACATGCCCGATCTTTCCCTCTTTGATGAGGACGCGTACACCATTCTCGAAGATTCGTATCGCGACCATGGAACGATATAGCTCGATCTTGGTTGAATCAGGTAATTTTGTCATAGGCTAGAAAATGCATCACAAGGCTATGAGTTTAACTCTAAAACTCGTACTACGCTTCTCATATAGTAGAAATAGGGAGTTCTTACTTTACCCTCGGAATAGTGGTCTTCCGGTACTTTCCCCTTTTTATTAGATTATTTTGTCCCCACATACAGTTTAGTTGGATACTAGGTTTCATTTTTCGAATCCGTGATAGTTTGAGATAACATAAAATGGTTAATTTTGGAGCCCTTTTTCTGTCCAAGCCCGGTCATGTTCTATGAATTCCAACACAAAGTACTGCAAGGGATATGTCGGACTTGTGTTATAGATACCATGGGTTTCACCTTCTTTCGCATAGACTAATGAGCCTGGTTTTACCTCATACCTACTATTTCCGGTTACAGCTTCACCTGTTCCACGAAGTACATACATGATTTCCTCAGGGTTGATATGAGCGGGGTTATTTGCTAGCGGTGCATGTGTTTGAACATCAAGGGCGTGCATACGTAGTGCCCCCATAACTGCGTGCTCCTCTTCTGTTATGAGCTGCTGATTCACTATATTACTAATGTTGGCTGTTGTCTCGTAGAGGTTCTTGACACGTGTCTTGGCCCACCTGAAGTTCTGTCTCCCGGTCTTATAGGATGCCGTAATGATTCGTAGTTCTCCTTCTCCCGTATGAGCTATGCTGTGTTTTCTTACTTTTCCCCAACGTTGGGCTCCTGGTACGAATATCGCGGTCTCGCCATGAACTAGTCTCCCTCCCATCCTTCCACAGCCTGATATTATGTAATGTTGATACTCTGTGTTTTCTTCACCAAAAACAAGTTCTCCACTGGACAATACATAATGATGAACAGCTAGTCCTCCAGGAGAACTCTGATCTCTAGATAGGAGTTTCTTCTCAATTACACCTGGAGATATCTCCTTACCTTCTACTTCTTCAATGTTAATGTGCATAGCATCTTAACAGTGAATCAAGCACTAAATTAAATGATTACCAAGATAATCATTTTTTATCCGATGATTTTATCCTTCATTGAATCTAATGTATTGTGATTTCATTTGGGAAATGCGTTTAGAAATAGGCTAAATTTTCGGGAGTAACGAAGCTAGAAGGTAATAACTTGGCAAATATGATAGCATCTGTAAAAACCGTCTTCTCGAACCGCAACGTGATGGCGGTAACACTTACACAGAGCATAGCCATGTTCGCCATGTTTCTATGGAGACCCTTCTGGGGGCTCTATGTATTAGAGCTAGGCGGTACAAAGAGCTCAATTGGTTTACTGACTACAATCCAGTCACTAACCACACTCCTAGTTCAGCTACCCGGGGGAATCATTTCTGATAGACTGGGACGAAAAAGAGTCATTATGATCGCCTCCATACTCAGCATCATTCCCCCAATAATATACTGGTACTCATCACAATGGACCACACTCATTATAGGCGCAATACTCGCCTCAACAACATCTCTCGCCATGCCGGCGCTAAACGCCCTGATCGCTGACTCGTTGCCAAAGGAGAACAGGGCAACAGGGTTCAGCGCATACACTATGTCTTGGTATTTAGCCATAGTAGTAGCCATTCCTCTTGGAGGTTACCTACTTGAACATAGGGGAGTAGTGCCGGGCACCAGGTTGGGGCTTTTAATAGCTGCGGCGCTCTCAATCCCAGTTGTACTCATTAGATGGTGGGGGATCAAAGAAACAGTAGATATACACCCAGAAAACATCAATTCTAAGCCTGGATTCTCGATAACTCAATTAAAAATGGTCTCTACTGATATCTGGAAACTGGTTCTGGTCTCGATTCTAAGTAGCTTCAGCTTTCAGGTATTCTGGTCCTATGTAGTGGTCTATAGCGTCGAGGAGGTGGGCCTGAGCATGATGCAGTGGAGCTATGTTAGCATGATAGCTAACTTTGTTGCGGCGTGCTTCATGGTGCCAAGCGGCCTTATCTCGGATAGAATGGGGAGGAAAAGGCTAATCATCCTCTCACAGTTAGCGGTATCAACGGCCAGTCTAGGATACGTCTTATCCTCGGATTACCTAGGTATCGCAGGGACAAGGCTTCTTGGTAGCATCGGAGAGGGATTAGGAGGTAATGTTATGGGTTCGGTTGGTGGACCTGTCTGGCAGACATTGGTAACTGAAGTGGCTCCATTTGAGACCCGGGGCAGCATTCTTGGGTTGATGGGGACAGTGACTGGGCTTGTTACCACGCCTGCACCTGTTCTAGGTGGTTATCTCTATGATGTGTTCTCGCCTAGAGCCCCGTTTTTACTGAGTTTCATTGTGGGTATAATTGGGTGCATTATTTTCCTTTTCTGGGTTAGGGAACCAGAAAGAGAATTGCCAGAATAACATAAAATCATCATAAATTCCCTATTGACCTTGATAATTAAGGGGGAGCTATTGAAAGTGTGTGGTATTAGACTAATGGCTTTGGCCTTTATTGATAGCAGTGAGGTTAGCATAAATATTTTCTAGGAAGTAACCAGAGAAATTCTGGTTAGGATAACAATCAAACTCTATTCGATGAATTATTCTTAGTTTGTTTAGGTCGTACAAGTAGGTAGAGTATTGGCCCGAGTAGTGGTACTGAGAACAATGCATATAGAGTTGGTTTATAGAAATCTCTTCTTTGCATATCATCACGTAAAATTACTGGAAATAGGAATGTAACTAGTAGGAAGTCGATTGACATCACGTGGACAAGACTGTTTACGTTAAATAGGTAGAAGTAATCGGAATAGTCGCCATATATTATTCCATATAGTACTAGAGCTAAGCCAGTTATACCTAAAACTACTGAGTTTCTTTTTTTCTCAGCTATTTTCATAGCCCTAGTGAATTTATCTGGATAACATGTTTGAGGTATTCTATAGCTATAATAAATTAATAGGATAAATCCTCCGAGAAAGAAACTTAGAAATATAAATAGCCAGACAGGCACTGTCTGTTTTTCAGCCTCAAATATAAGGACAAGGGAGTAAATCATTGGCCAAACCCCCATTAAATTAAATACACTGAATACAAGTGGATTTACCTCGTGATAGTTTACCGAATACATCTTTCGAATTAACAATAATGATGAGGGATCAGATGTAGGGGCGAAAAGATATACATAAAAAATTATCACAAGCAGAATTACTAGATACACTGAGTTTCTAGGCTTTTTCAAATAGACCAAGGTATACAAAATAGATGCTCGTTTATAAAGTAAAAATCACGGGCTATATCGTTCTACTGTAGGAAAAATGATCGATGATTTTATCATCACATCACTGAATATCAACGGTTTAATTAGACTGATAGTGAAATGTAGAAATCTACTGCAATTAATAGGAATCCTATTAATAGGATTATTAGCCATGCCTGTGCGAATATCCCGAGTCCATAGTATCGTATGTTTACATGTGAGTGCCCGGTACCACCAAGTATCATGATTACTAGTCCTAATAAGATTGCGAAGCACCCTACAATCCATAGTTCTGTCATGTGTGGAGATGTTTTTATCGGCTTAATATCGGTTAAGCAGGGCGGTAAAGTGGACATGGATACATGTGGGCTCCATATTAGCCTGATTATTTATTATAGAAATTCTAGTTTGGTTAAAACATGGTGTATAAGAGAGACACCTAGGCCAACCATTAAGGCAGGGTGAAATGTTCTTGCATGGTATCTGAGTTTACCTGCGTCAGGTAGGTACATCAGTACTATGCCTGAGGCTATTATTATTAGATAGAGTCCTAGTCCTGACCATATTACCCATTCCGCGTCGAAGCCCGTTATTGGCTGGGATAGTAGGTGGGCTGTGATGGCTGGTATGGTTAGTTTGCTGATGTTGCAGTGGAGATTTACCCGTTTTTCCTTCTGGTGGGGGTTGAGCAGGTTCCAGAAATATAGTAGTGAGGCATAGGTTACTCCGAGAAAGCCGAGCCAGCCGAAGATACGCTGCATTTTATTTCCTCTCGTTTGGGGCGAATTGCTGGTAGCCCCAGTTGGTCTCGTCTTGTAGTGCGACTCGGATCATTTGTCTCATGCTGTTAAGGGTGAATGGGAATAGTATGCCGAGGCTGAATATGGTGGATGTGGTGTTCCATAGGAAGTGGAGTATGGCGGATACTAGGGTTCCTGGGATTAGGTCGTCTCGGTTTATGGTGCCCTTTGTTGCTTTGGCTAGTCCGAGGCTTCTGGCTGCCATGCTGCTCCATGCTATGTGCATTACGCCTGTGAGGGATCGTATGAATATGGCTAGTAGTGGTGGGTATGCTCCTGTTGTAACCATCTGGGTGATGTACCAGAAGTTTTCTAGTCCGGCGAAGCCTGCTCCTGCTGCTGCTCCGTAGACCATGCCGTCGAGGTGGTTATTGAACTCGTTTTTTAGTCTGGTGTTTTGTGCTATCCAGTAGACGCCTATGATTTTGATGGGTTCTTCTATTAGTCCTGCGCCTCCTGGTCCTAGGTATGGGGTGGTGATGAGTGCGTTGAGGATGCCGGCTAGTATGCCGCTGAAGGCTCCCCAGCCGAAGCAGTATGCTACGAGGGCTAGTGGTTCTTGTTCGTATCGGTCGCTTCGTATGATGTAGATTAGGAGTATTACTGGTACGGCGTAGCCTGCTAGGGTGACGCCTATGTAGGTGAGCCAGTCTCCGCCGTAGCTCATTATGAGTCCCATTAGTAGGAGGCTGATGGCTGATAGTAGGTATCTTGTGGTGTTTTTTTGTGTGCGGTTTAGGAATACGTTGCTGCTGGGTGGGTTTTCTAGTGGGCGGGGATTGTAGAGGGCGGTTATGGCTTCTTGGATTAGTTCTGTTGTTGTTGGTTGGATGTGGGGTGTTTCTATGATGCCTTTGAGTTGCATCCATTCTTCTAGGTTGTAGCCGCAGGCTGGGCATGTCTTGTCTTGTGTGGTTACGGGGGCGCCGCATTCGGGGCAGTAGAGCTGTTCGGTCAATATACTGTGTAGTGGGTGTGGGGGGTTATAGGATTATTTGTGGTATGGATGGGGGGTATGTAGTGGTGGGGCATTGGGTATTTATCTGGGGTTTTTTGTTTGATTTTTTGATGAGTGAAGTCGAGGTTCCTGATGAGTTGTATGATGCCTTGTTAGAGGAGGCTTTGGAGAAGGGGATGTCTATTGAGGAGTATATCAGTAAACTTGTAGAGGCATGCTCTAAACGGGAGAAATAGTGTTATTGGCGGGTTTTTGGGTACTGATTTGTCGGTTAATGTACCACATTTTTGCATAGATCATGATCCAAACAAAGCCATTCTAGGGGTTATTTTGTTGAAAGAAGGCTGGTATCGGCTGGGACGCGTCTACCCCCCCCCCCCTCCCCTAGTTATATGGTTTATTTTGGTAGTAGGTTTGATAGATCTGAGAATTCTTTTACTCTGTTGAACAGTATTATTACTCCTCGTTCAAGATGCTCTTTGAATTCAAATCGTCTTTTTGCGTATCCTGCTCCCTGTAGAGTGAGTTCATTTTCATTTTTTTGTGAAAAAGTATTCTCTCAAACGCCTATGCCTGTATGTAGAGTCTTCTGAACAGAATAATGAGGCAATAATCAAAAATGAATTGGACGGGTAAGATTGCTAGGTTGAGTGACCATTCTGTATAGATTCAGAATATGTAGATTTGGTGCACTGGTGTTATAAACGAATATTTTTAGAATCTATTGATGCCTAAAATAATAATCTCAGAAGAATTGTATGAAGTTTTATCTACTAAATCTAAAGAAAAAGGAATTACTTTAGATGATTTCTTACTTGAAGTGCTATGCCTCAAAGCAGTCTCAGGCTCAGTGAGCAGATCCAAATGCAATGAAAAAGTGCTGGACCTATCCATAGTATAGATCTCTCTTTCAAACCTGAACGGATTATTCGTAACCCTATACCCAAGACCTTCAACTAGTTCCCGTAGTCTCTTATATCTAGGAATAATAGAAGACCGTAAAACAAGATCAATATCAATGGAACCACAGTGATCATAATATCCCTAAGTAAGAAAATACGGAACCCACCCACCAACAAGAACAAAATCTCCCCGATAACTATTCAATGCCATACAAAGTTCTAGAAGAGCACCCTTCGAAGCCTCAGTCAAATTCCTATCGTACAGATTCAGATACCTCTAAAAGATAACCGCTCCACTGCTTCTTAATATCTTCCAGAAGACTCATAGAAGCCTCCACACCCCTAGCAGGATAATTCCTTAAATCAACATACAACTGGACATCCGAAACAACATTCAACCCATCTACAACCCGAGCCCCATAGAAAACCCCCGCATCATAAGGAACCACAAGCCTAACATTCCCATCCTTCTCAACAGGCATCAAACCAAGAACCCCAACAACCTTCTCTACATCACCCTCAACATACAACTCAACAGTCCTCGGTCTAACATAAGGAGAAACCAAGAAAGCACCAGCAAGAGCAGTCAAAGCATACCCAGATTCAACTTTCCTAAGCCTATCCAAAACGCTCTCAATATCATTATCCATTATGTAATATTCCAGAAAATTGTTCTCATACATGTACTGGTAATAACTAGCCCACCGATCTAACAACTCAACAGGATTAACCAGTTCAAGCCTCTCAGCCTCATTTCTAACAACATAACCATAATCCAACAAAGAAGCCACAACAGCATGAGTATACCCCACACTAACACCAACTTCATCCGCCAACTCCCGGATACTCCACGCCTTACCCGGAGTAACAAGAAGACCCCTAAGAATCCTCGATGCCTTAGGTTCAAAGATGTTGTTTACTTTCCTCATCAAATCAAACTGTTCGCTAAAGTATATATATGTTCGCTAATAGCGAACGTTCGCAAACAGCGAACACATTTAAACTAAAGCGAACACACCAAAAAAGATAAAAAAACGACTTATAACACTCAGCAGTTCTCGGATACAACCCTTTCTCCATAGCAATCAATACGCATTTCTCCATAGCCTCATCCAAAGAACCATAAGGATCATGCCAAGCCGTAGTACTAGTAAACTGATCCTCCAAGCACCAGCTTTGGCTCCATATACTGCCTGATCACATAAGCATCATACCCAGCCTTCTCAAACACTATTAACTTATAACTCTGTAATACGAGCGTATTACAAGAGAATGAACAACATTAGCATACGTCTACCCAAAAAACTCCTCGAAGAAATAGACCTTCTAGTCACAGAAGGCACCTACGCAAACCGAACAGAAGCACTAAGAGACGCAGCCAGACAAATGATAAGATCCCAAAAAGGCATGCTACACGGAACACCACCAAAGACACCCAAAGAAGAGATACTCAAAGACCAAGATCCCTAGGATCAATAACCTTCACACCCGATCCACTCGCAGCCTCCTTCAAATCCCTATCAAACGCCTTTGAGGCAGTAGAAGCAAAAATTGATCCTCGCCCACAACACAGATGTTCGGTAAAAACCGAAATTTTCGGTAAAAACCGAAAATCATATAATTATAAAGAACGCCTATTAAACAGAATTGAATCTTAAATCCAAAAAATCGTACCGCGTAGCCAAGTATCTACTCACCAAAGGCACATGCAGTCAAACAGAAATATCAAAAGAAACAGGAGTAGCAATAGGATACATAAATGAAATCATCCACAACCTATCAGACCTAAATATAGTAAAGATCGGTTACGGAGAAACCACCCTCATAGACTACGCCAGATTATTGGAAAAAATCAGCATGGACCGACCATTCAAAGAACTAGTAACAGACACCTTCAGACTACCAACATCCTCCATCACTGAGACCGAGAACACCCTAAAACGATTCTGCGTCAACAACAAGATAAACCACGCCTTTACAGGATTCAGCGCACTAAGACGATTCTATGAATACCACATCAGTTACCCTACAGTACACATATACATTAACAACAAAAACAACTTATCCACATTAGAAAAAGGAGAAGGAGTAATACCCGTCATCGTCTTAAACCCAGACCGTCAAGACATCCTCGCAAATAAAAACACAGAACACGATACGAACATATGCGAAAAAATACAAGTTATCATCGATCTATTTTCCATGGGAACCGGTAGAGACGCAGCAATAAACTACTACAGGGGAACATTATGGAAACCAAGCACATACTAGCCAACCACTCATACCAAGAATTACTAGACTTGTTACTATGGTTTCACCATCAAGGACCAACACCAGTCCTAATCGGAGGATGGGCAGTACATTCCTACAACTCCTATCTTGGCTCCGTTGACATAGACCTGGTTGGCCCAAGCATGGGAGGTCTATTTGATGCAACCATCGAAGGCTTCGAGAGAGAAAGAGGCTACCAAGCCGTAACTACCAGCATCTTCTATCTCGGCACCTCGTTTCGTAAACCCATCTATGAATCAAACCAAATAATCGGATACATGGAGATAGATGCATGCACCTACGAAAACGATCCACGTGTTTTTCACGAAAACCAGACAAAAGAACTGCCATATTCTCTTTGCGCGAGAAAAGAACTTATCAACGATATTACTTTGGACAAGAACTGCGAAGCCAGAATACCATGTAAATCACTATTGTTTCTATATAAATTAAAGGCACTAAGAGATAGACAATTCGATCTAATAGAAAAAACCGGAGTTCTAAGCATAGAAAGACTTGCATGGCTCAACACCAAGATAACAAAAGACGCATCTGATCTCATCAGCCTCCTTGATCCAAACCCAGAGAAATACATTATAAAACAAAAAATAGATCCCAAAAAAATCAAGAAACTAATACAAGAATTCAGCCTAGAATTCTGCATCGAAAGCATATCAAAACTACCAAACATGGAAAGCTCATGTACACAATACCGAAACATAGAAACATCAAAAGTAGAAAAATGGGTATCAGAATTAATAAAAAAAATAATTTAGGTGCATATCTTGTCTATGGCGTCATCTAGCACCAGCTGTGGCTCCATATATTGTCTGATAACATATACATCGTATCCTGCTTTCTCGTCCCTATATTGGGCTGCCTCAACTGGACCCAATCCAAGAACAACAGCAGGAGCACCGCTATCGCCAATCAAAGGACCCACATAACTAATAACTTATTCTCTCAGAATCGCACCGAACACACGCGAGACCTGACTTGAATCAACACCTAATATCTCAGCAGCACTCTCAATATCACCGCGATTTACTTTACCAAGAACATCCTTAACAAACTCATAGCCAAGGACACCAACCACATCAGACCTCAACTCACCAATCGGAACCCCACCATACCAAAACAAAGCAAAGAGATCAGCAACATCTTTCACTCTCTTATGATCACGCGTCCTGCTACCGACTGACCGTAACTTCATACATACAAGATAAACTGGGTCCACTACTCGAAGCTTAAGACCCTCCCACTCCACCTCCTTAATACGATCACTTGAATAAACATCCTCTAACAAAGGCTCATCAATAGGAACAAAACCAAACACCTCAGCGAAACCCTCAGGAATACGATCAACCACAAGATCAACATACAGATTCAAAACCTCAAAACCAAACTTCCCACTTGCCTCAGCATCAGAAAGCTCCTCACCAGTCTCCCTATCAAAAACTTTGTACATCCTGAAAGACTGCCCCTTAAACCCAGCAGATTGAAGCCCATAAAACACCCTAGCAAACTCAGTCTCCACAAGAGAGATACCTGGCTCTATGAAGAAACCTACATCAATATCCCTAGACCCTACATAATCCCTGCCATTCTCTCGCCTAAACCCATCATTAACATTGAGGTAGACCGCCCATCCACCAAGAAGACATCCCTCATCCACATCTGCAAATATCTGTTTCAGATGGCGCTTCGAGACCTCAGTTTCAGTATCACTGTACATGTTTCAACACCACCTTCTCAATGAGCATCTCAGCAGCCTCCACCGAAGGTCCACCATCAGCAAACAGGTCAAGGATCAGTTGAGGCGTAGAAACCAAATTAAAATCTCTAACAACATGCGAACCATAGAACACATGAGGGTCATCCACAAGAACCCTGACGTTACCCCTTCCCACGAGACCGTTCTCCCTCATCAACATGTGCCATTTCTCAGCATCATCCACCGAGACATAGATGTCAACCCGAGAGGGAAACAAGTACCCCTGCAAGATATTCTCAGCTTGGTAACTGGTTAAAGCATAGGACATATCCGAATCCCGCAGCAGTGACAAGGGGTCCTGAACCATGTAATCCCGTTTCTCTGGCTTTATCCTCATGCCAAGCCAGTAATCGAGAAGCCCACGATAATCAAATACAGTCGTTCCATCAACGTACCCTTCTCGTTCAAGGGTCGTTAAATATTCGTGGGTCCAAGGAAACGATGCATCAGCTTCCTTAGCGAGCCTGTACTTGGATAAATCCCCTGACGGGTGATTCAAGATTGTCCTGATTATCCTTTCCTTGAGGTATCCCCTCTTTCTGCGAGCCATAATATATCGGTTAACTCGGACCTTTATATACTTAACCGATATATCGGTTAAATGAGTCATTTAAATAGATAACCGATATATCGTCCCAATCAAATACACCATAATTAACAAAACTGTTAACTATGGTGTATTCAAGTGAGAAAAAGAGGTGTTCGGTATTCAACGAACTGTTCGGTAATTACCGAACATATAACCAGAATACCTGATAAACCCTCACGCTATGCAAAAAATCTAAAGTGATATTTATATCACTTTCAAAAAAATACATACCTTGCATAATAATTTTAGTTAAGAAAAAAAGTTTCTTAATTCAAAAAGAATCAAAGGCATATCTTGTCTATGGCGTCATCAAGCACCAGCTGCGGCTCCATATACTGCCTGATAACATAGGCGTCGTATCCTGCTTTATCATCCCTGTACTGGGCTGCCTCAACAGACACCACAACATGCACCACATTCTTCGAGATCAAACTCCACAGCACTGTAACTCTGAGAAGCAATCTCAGCCTCCACCATAGCAGTCACCTTCTAATGATTAACCAACTCGTAATCTGTTTTTATTTTGATTTTGATTTAACTTTACCAAGCATTTTTTCTTAAAAATCGGTAGGAACTCTAATTCTACCTCTCCACCGACCTTCAGAACTCAATTTCTTTCGCACTAGAATTAATAATTTCATATCGCTGATTAATTGAGGAAAACTCATACGTATTGCTGTAAACAAGTTTTTAGTAACTTGATTCTCCTCACCAGTTTTAAGCCATGTAAGTAACCTGTTCCTATCATCAGGTGTGAGTATAAATCTCCTCATACAAACCACTTTTTTTCTGATATAACAAGTAACCTATTATTAAGGAAAAAAGTTTTGCCTAAATATTATAAAATATTCAGTTACAAATATATGTTTTAACCAAACTGAGTTTCTTAAAAAAATTAAGAATGTGGCATAAGAGGAAAAATTGCATTTTTGATACTATATTAAGGTACCAGAAATTAGATGATATTCATAAATTCTGGTATAAACCAAAGATCAATAGCTACATTCTAAGGAAGAGTCTCTAAACAAAAAATAACAAGAATAAATCAGATTATTGCACAATATCCTGCAGATAAATTTTATAGGCTTCATCATAGATAGGCGAGACAAAGACAAAGTAATTGCTTGGCTCTCGTTCCACCCTGTAATAGATGGTCTCGGCCCCCTGTTCCCTAGCCATTATGATGAACTCCTCAAAATCATATATCCCCAGAGAGCCTGAAATTACTACGCTATCATCATAGGGCTTCAAGACTATTATCTCAAACCCGGAAAGACGGTCAAATGCATAAGCCTCTAATGCCATTTGTTGTGGATGCAAGACCATGTATGAGTAGGTGAACATGGAGCCAGCCACGAGAAAAAGGAACACCAGGATTCTGATGATTGGTGTCTTGTTGCTTGGTCGTTTAGGCACTGGTTTACCCTCTCGTCTCAAGCGTTCATCTCTGAGGTTCCGGTTGTGCTCGATCTTATCACGGTACCAGTCAATATCAGTCTCCCTGACCCCCACTACTTTATAGTCCTCACGACCCCACTGCGGGTCCACGACTGTAGGCTTGTAATAGTGCGACCCTGTCCCCCAAGTTACCGCGTCCTCTACTGGAACATCGGGCAATTCATCAATACTTATGGGGCGATAACTGAATTCTGGTAGCTCCCAATCGCTTGGCTTAAACTGCTTCCAAGTATACCCTACTAATACTATGCCGCCCAGCAGCAACATTAGATTGGTCCTGTTGATGTACAGCATCTTCTCCATACCATACAGCCCAATGGCGGTCTCTGTAAACCACCAGTAACCAATGAGCCATATTCCTAACAGGGTTAGAAGTCCGGCGAGTTTCTCTGTGCCTTTTCGTTGATTGAACTCAGCAGCAGCTTCAGAACCAGGACACCAGCCGAGAAGTCTCATGAATATTTCCCCTAACCTGATACTCATGCAGTAGCCTCCTTGAGTGGGTCTTGTTTCTTGGTTTGAGCTCTTTTAAGATAATAGAAGCATGCTATTAAGATCACTATAGCTGTCTCAATCTGGAATGCATAGGCTACTGGGAAAAAGAAGTAGCTTGAAAGGAACAACCGATTCCAACTTATCAAATGTTCTAAAATCATCAGTAAACAAACACCCAAAACTAATCCCAAACCACCATCAGGTCCAGCGACCAAGAAGACCAGTAAAGGCCATGAACCCCAAATAGAGCCGTAAAAGTTAGCCTGAACCACAAACCCAAGATAAAAGGAGAGAAGACAACCTGCAACACCAATCAATCCACAGCCAAGAAAAATGGCGCGGTTAAGAGTTGATGTATCTCGTTTGGTTTTAACATCTAACCCGAAGCTGGAGCCCCGTAAACGGTTGTATCCCAACAACCCCACAAAGACTATGAACACCATTATCACAGAAAGAGCCAGCAACCCGTTTTCTCCGGCAAAGACGAAAAGATCAGGAACATAAACACCGGTATAGCCTCCGCTTAACTCTATTATGTGGAGAGCAAACCATGAGCCAGCGTCCTCCAAGACGTAGCTAATGATTGCTACAAACGCGATGCCACTTTTTAGCCCTAGACTGGTGATTAGCCAACCAGAGAATCCGCCTACGAAAAAAGCGATTAATAGGCTTAAGATTATTAATCCAATACAAGTCAAAGGAGCACGGATGAGCCATTCATCTGCTAAGACTGAGTTTATCTCGCTGTTCTCAACCCAGCCAACTCCACCCCAAGTTAGAAGCTCGACACCAGAAAACCCAGCTAATAGATAGATCAATCGAGTGGTTATGCTGCTGACTACGAATCCTCCAGCCATGAGGGGTAGACTGGTGCCGAGGAAAGGTAACTCTGCCCAGCCCCAGAGCCAGTGGATGCTCAATGATACTATCAGTAATAGTCCGAAGGATACAAAATAGGTACGGGAGCTTGAGATGAGAGTAATTGAGAGTATGGAAATGATGATGAAGTAGTATCTCCATCCAGAGACTAGGTTTTCGAAGATGTTTACTATGGCACTGTTTTTAGGTGGGGGTTCAATGTCTGGGGAGATAGGGCACCAGTATTTCTCATAAAGGTCTCTAAAGGAGGATATTTTGATCATCGCCCCCACCAGAAATCATTGTCTCCTTTTCCAATATATGCCCCATAAAAGGCTAAACCGATTAACCAGAAAATAATTAACAATGCTCCGGTTAACCAGTTTAACTTTATACCTCTCCATTGTAGAAACGAGACAAGGATCAAAGAAGAGATAAGAACAAACCCTAGGGGGAATAGCACTCTGTTTCGTCTTGCGGTTATCTCTTTGGGGTACTCATAGATCAATAAATTGCCACAAATGGGGCAGACGCTGTCTTTCTCGCTTATCATGTTCTTGCAGAAAGGACATTCCCGGTAATCACTGCTCAAAGATGCATTGCAGTATGGACATACTAGATCAGTTCCAGATACCAGTTTCTTACAGACTGGGCAAATCTGGCGAAGATTATCCTCCTCAGCTACAGTATTCTCTCTTGGGTTAGTCTGTCGCTTTAACCTATACTCATCTGGTCCAGGGGATGGATTTAACGGGCACCATCCAAGATATTTCAAGAGAATTGTTCTTATGTTCATATTATAGCTCCGGTATTAGTGAATCGAATATTCGCTGAGCTAGCTCTGAGGGTGGTAGTTGTTTTTCGTTATCTGAGAGCTCGATATCTCTTTCTGCTGCTTCCTCGATCAATCGCTTCCTGCAGCTGGATACCAGTTTGCACTTGCTACAGTTTGGCTGCTGATAGTGCCATGTCTGGACTCCGTTGCGTGCGGAGAATGTTATGATAACCCTTTGCCTAGTTTGGTGACTATAACCGAGTAATATTCCCTGTGTTGCGTCGATGTGCTGGGGCTCGATTTTATTGGATTCCGCAGAGTGAATCAATGCCAATTCGACTTTCTCAAGCATGATGTTTTCTGCATCATAGACTGCTTGTCTTGTTACCCCCAGCATTCGCCCTACCTCGGCTTTGCTGATTCCCCGTAGCCTGAGGCTCCAGATCTCAAGTTGTCTCTCGGTCAGGTATGCATTTGGTAGCATATTAATAAAGTAAATCAAATGTAAAGTATAAAACCTTTACGTTGTGTTGGTATTAAGCTAATCAACCTAAACCACGAAATAAAAAAGTATAGAGGATCAAATATTCGGTTATTTTATCGTGATTGGTGTTCCAACTAGTAGTTCTTTGAATTCTGTTGGAAAAGCTTCCCTGAAAGTGTTGATACTGAACTCGCTACTATCATGAGGAGACAGTGCAACCAACTCAGGGTTAAAACTCTTCAACAAAGCAACATACCCCATCAACTCACCAACAGAGATAGGCTCCCAAGGAAGCTTCCCAGTACCCATATGCTGATGAGGATAATACCCAACAACCTCCAAAGGACCACCCATCACAGGATAATGCAAACCACCAACAATCCCATAAAGAGGCTCATCAAACAATGCAGAATATCGTTCAAGTATCCTCGGGAGACCCTGATGCCCACAACCAATAACCAGAACAATGCCCTTACCAGCAACATTTACAGCGAGACCCATCTCCAAAGTATAACCATAACTAAACAATGAGTTGGGAATAGTCCCGATACTAGCCACACCCTCACTCAGTACAAAGGGGTCTGGAGAATGAATTGGAGAGGTTCCGGGATAATTCATCTCAACTGGGGTATACACTTTTGTTTTCTGTAGGTTGATTTGTTCCCCCGAGGGGCTGAATGTGTTGTCCTTATACCATTTTCCTCCGCCTATATGGTCTCCGTGTTTATGTGTGATGAATATTGAGTCGATATCGTCTAGTTTTACGCCTAGTTTTTTCATGTTGTTGAGTAGGGGTGATGGGTGTTTTTCCTGTGGGTTTAGTGCTAGGTCGAATAGTATTGTGGTTTCATCTGTTTTGATTAGGTATGAGACTCCTGTCTCGGTTTCAAGGTCTTTGTCTGATGTATGCCAGTCGATTAATGGTAGTATTTCGAGTTTTTTTGTCGTCCCGATGTTTTTCTTTGTTATTTTGGTGTTTTGGTAGTCTGTGTTTGCTTGTTTTTTGGTTTCCTTAAATTTGGTTAGGTCTTCGAGTGTTTTTTTATGGTCCAGTATGGGTGTTAGTTTGACCATGGTTGTGTTTTCTAGGTTGTTACAGAATTGTTCTGCTTTTCTTAGACTTTCTGTTTCTATTATGATGATGCTTTGGGCTTGGTCAAGAGGTTTGTATGAGACAAAGGGTCCTTGTAATATCTTTACTTCGGGTAAGATGGCTTTATTCCATAACGTTAGGAATTATTCCATGTTATCTTCATTGACTGTAACGAGAACCAGATACTTCATATGTAGAATTAGGTTGAAGTAATGATAAAATCATCGATTACGTTTTTTCTAGGGTAATGTTGGTTTACTCTATTTTCAATCGATGCTTTTATCTTTATTTCATCCATTCTCTGAGAAGATAATAGATTACTAATGCAGCAAAGATCGAAATGATTGAGAAACCAGGTATACCCCCATTAGTCTCAGTCATAGATTCTGGTTCTTCTGTTTCTGTTGTGGTTTCTTCAACTTTTTCCTGGGTCTCTACAGGCGCAGGTGCCCCGAGTTTGTATATTTGTACACGTCCCGCTTGACCTAGTTCACCTGCTGCTGCCCAACATTCTCCTACTACAATAAGATCTCCACATATGTCTACATCCAAGCCAAACGCTGCACGAGGACAAGGATCAGGAGCAGTAAGATTCTGAAGAAGATTACCTTCAGTATCATAGATGTAGGCTCTTCCCTCATACTGGAAAGGATTTACGTTTGCGTTCCACTCACCTACGACTATTCTGTCTTCTTCTATAGCTATTCCCCAACCAAATACACCACTAGTTTTCGGGTTAGGAGAATGCATTGTAACCACAAACTCTCCATCTATAGTGAATATGTGAACTTGGCCTGCCCGGTGTATATCATCGACGGTAGCCCATGGTTCTCCTACTATAATCAGTTCTTCGGATAATGTGATTGATTTTCCGAAAGCTGCCTGGTTTATTGGTTCAGGTGCCTGTAGAGTGAATAGATGGTTTCCTGTATAATCAAAGGCATAAACGCTTCCAGGTCCTATAGGTTTGTTATCAGTATCACCATATTCTGATACTAGAATGAATCCCCGCCCAACCTTTACGGTTTGACCAAATTTACCGAAAACTCTTGGTGATGGCGATTCCAGAGATTTTAGATAGTTGCCCTGAGGATCATACATATGAACTCTTCCCGCCATAGTTACGTTTGTTTTTGCTCCCATTTCTGATATTACCATAATATCGGGGTCAAGTGATATGGATTGAAAACCGAAATATCCCCCTGAAGTGGGCTCTTCAGATTGAAACCCATATACGAGATTCCCGTTTTTGTCATATAGATATGCTCTACCAGCATATTTCAGATCATCAATGTTTGATGTTTCTGCACTCAGAATCTTATCTTCGGATATATCCAATCTGTATCCAAACATATCCGTGTTTTTGGCAGTCGGCGTATTTATTGTGGAGATAAGGTTTCCATCATGGCCATAGACATATACTTTTCCAGCATCACTGTACTCTTCTGTATCACCATAAGGCTCACTTACAACGATATAGTCCTCATTTATTTCCACTTGGTACCCATACCATGCACTGTTTTCAGGATTGGGGGACTCCAAGAAATAAATGGAATTATACTCTTCCCTAGCTTGAACTATGGGAGTACGAAGAATCAATAAAGCAATTAACAATAGGCTTATTCTAGTTTTCATCTAAAAATCTCCCTCCTTGATGCTAGTGTTATTTCCGTTGGAGAGCATTTTTTCTAGCTGTAATCTAGTGACTGCTACCCTAAGGACACCATTAGAACCGATAAACTCTAAGACACGATCTTCTTCGAGACTCATATCGTGCAATTTACCTAGATTCCCTTCAAAGAGAACTTTATCTTGTGACTCGTTTGAGATTGAAATATTTTTGAGATACTGTTTAGACTTCATCTCAACCGAGAACGCATGGTCAATTAACGAACTCATCCTGACTTCCTCAATATGAGAAAAAAGAATCTAGTAATATACCAACTCTGGATGAGTGATAGAAAAAAGGGAATATGAGTACTAAAAAGGAAGGATTGATCAATAAAAGACGTCTAAGGACAAAATTGGTGATTAATCCATTTATTTGCCTATACGAATTATCTGGTTGTCTGTTCCTTCATCTACCACAGACTCTATAGAAGAAACCTTTACTCTGTTTGCTTTCGTGTTAGTGCTCAACCAAACATAGGATGTAGCTGATCCCGCCTTTGATCCGGGATACTTTTTTTCATCGAATATACTTTTACTGTAATTATCCGGGTCCTTAATCTTGAGGTCACTCATATCATTATTCTCTATAACATTCCTACAGGATCCTAATTCAGGTCGATCTTCATTGACTTCGGGAAAGATACCTATCCCATAATACGCCTTCCCGGATATCGTATTTCCAGATATTTGAGAATTTTCAAGACTCTCGGTGAATATCCCCATGGAGCCATCTTCTAGATGTATATTGTTGTCCTTAACAATACCATCATTAAACCGCATAGCGCCTTTAGGGCCAACCTCAGGTCCTTGCAATCCAATACCACAGTAATTGATCTTATCACATCTTACCGTGTTACCCAGTATCTCTATGTGTGGTGCTGATCCTATATGATACCCACTGCACGCTAAAATACCAAAACTAGCAATAGGCTTGGGTCCAAAATAAGACCCATATATATCGGAGAAGACAAAATTGTCCTTTATTATAATATCAGCCGACTCTGGGTTATCCGCAATAACTATTCCACGTGAATTTACGTTGCGTACAATATTGTTTTCAATAATCACTTCCCCACATGCGTTAAATATGTCGATTCCAAACGCGATATAATTATAAACATCTGTTAGGTCTGGGCGGTAATTAGGATCATCAGCAACCTCATTACTTCTTAAAATCCGCTGGAGAGGTCCAAAAGACTGTGCGAAGTCCAGATAATTACCCTCTACGGTAACTCCACCTGGGAAGCCGCCGTTTTGTAAGAAGCCAATGATTTGATTTCCAAGAGGAGAAGCTAAGCCTCTTCCAAAACCAGATCTTAATGTAATTCGGTTATTCTTTATTGTTAAGCTGTTCCCGTTAAAGCCTCCAATACAATTGTACTCAAAGTCTGTGAAATGAATATTCTCGATAGTAACATCAATATTATCCTCATCTATACAAAAGACGCGGTTTTTTGGTGATTTAACCCAATTATCTATAATGGGGTAATTCCAGCCACTTTTATAGACTTTAGTTACTGGAACGTCATCCTCCCGTCCCTCCCCTTTGATATTTACACTTTTACTGATGACAACACTAGACGTTCCAGTGTTGAATTTTCCCTTGAGTATTACTTCATCATAGTTATCGACAGCGTTTTGAATTGCTTGGAAATCTAGTGGAACCGTCTCGGTTCCTTCTAAAATAATGGTCTTGCCTTTTTTAATGGATTTTAAGGCCTCTTGAGGTGTCTGAAGATAGGTTTTTGGTTTTGAGTTCTTCCATATTTCATTAAACAGGTCACTACAAAATTCTATCGATACTGGGTCAGTTGAAACGAATCCCGTATAATCATATCCATGGTCTGTTGGAAATGATATTGCTGAGCCTTTATCGGAGGCATACAGATATACCTCGTTCTCCGGGATTGTGTTTATTTCAACCTGTGGCTCTTCTCCCGCGTAAGCTAATAAGTGACTCTCATCAAATGATATATTGGGTCCTGTGAGTTTTTGATTCTCGATTATCTTGATTTTTACTCCTTTTTCTGCTGTTTTTATAATTGAATCTATTGCCGTGAGAGGATATTGATCAATAATGAATAATACGAATTTTTCGGCTGTTTGAATGTTTGTTTCAATGAAATGCAGGAAAGTCAATAGATTGTCTGTGTAATCGTATTTGGAGAGTTCTGCTAGTCGTGTGCGTAGATATTTTCTCGGTATTTTGGATGGGTTGTGTTTTGAGAAATATTTTCTATTTTCTGAGAGAAAGTAAAAGTCTTCTAGGTATTGAAGTAGTGCTTCTCCATAGTAGGTTAGATGGTAATGGTTGTCTAGTTCTCTTTTAATAAGGTTGGATTCGCTTAGCCTAGATAGGTGTCTCCTTGCTTCGGGGAATGTGAGTTCAAGTTTATTGGCTATATGTGTTAGTATTTCCGGTTTTTCTTCCAACATGAGTAGTATATCGTGTCTGATTTTGTTTGATACCTCGAATAGCGTTTCATAGAAATTATCATGGAACTGCTTGCTCATACAGACACCATTTAAGATTAAATAGCATATGATGATAAAATCTTCTATGTTTTTTATTTAAAGGAAACCATGTTAAAATCATCGATTTATCACAATATTATTTTTGATTCTTGCGCCCCAACCATAGAAAAGCTATGAGGAAAATCGTTCCCACTATGCTCATCCCCGTTGTATCATCCAATCGACTGGCATCCATTTCCTGAAGATAGGAAACTACGATAAAGATGAAAAGAGAACCAAAAAGAAGCCTGTGATAATGCAGTGGTGTCGCCTGAGACCAGTCGTAGCTTGCCAGAGTCCTGAATAATCCAAAGATCAACACCACTCCAATGAAAATGACAAGGATCGGAGCACCAGAGAAACCCAAACGCTCAGGCAACACACCAAAAACAAAACCAGAACCAATAGAACCCAAGAAGGTCACCATGAAATAGTATCTGGGTCGCCTCATCTCCCGTTTACCTCGACGAACCCAATCGCTGGGTAGAAGATAGGCTAGATATAGAAAGAGGATGCTCAACCCAATGAACAATACTAACTGAGGCAAAGGCGGAGCATACCCTGTGAACTCCGCAAAAAGAAAATATCCGATACCCACATCCCCCAGAAACAAGAAAGGCACCAGTTGACGCCAACGCCCATGGAGCCAAGGCTTCTCCTTTTTCAATGGATAGACTAGTTCCATTAGCATAACTGGGACTGTGATACTCACTATGGCGTGATATATTGTGAGTTCTACCGCCCAGACCCAGTTGACGCCCATCCAGCGACCAAAGGACCCGAGAACCCCTACGTCCATCCAGTTTGGGTTCTGGAAGCTAACAACCATAACCCCCTCCTCGATGACCCCATAAGCAGCCCCAATAAGCAACAATGAGCCGATGCCTTTATTCCACCTGACCTTGAGCTCCCGGGCAAGCACTGCACCTCCCCCATAGAGAAGGCTCATCACCGTGAACCCGAAGACCGTGAAGAACTCAGCGGGGGGAGCAGAACCAGATAACAACTCACCCACAACAGGAGACAATAAGAATAAAGCTAAAGCAGGGGGGATTCGTGGAAGCTTCAACACAATAATAGTGGTTCTTATCGTGAAAAGGGTTTACGGATGATTGATACTAGCTTTATAAAATGTGGTTTGACTGGTTTAATCATGAACAAGCTAGAAGGAATGCAAGAAGCATTCAACGAATCAAAACAAGTCTTCCTTACAACCACAAACAAAGAAGGTGAGACCAGAAGAAGACCGATGACCAACTATAACGAGTCACCATATGAGCCCATGTGGTTTCCATCATTCAAGGAAACCCAGAAAATCAGAGACATCGAGGCTAATCCCGAAGTAGAGATCAGTTTTCACGCCGAGGAGACGAGAAAATGGTACAAGATAAAGGGCAAAGCCAGACTCGCGCCATTTGAGGAAGTCCAGAAGATTTGGAAATGGTGGTTCCTTGAATGGGTTCCCGAAGAAGAAAGGAGTAAACATGAACTGCGTTATGATAATCCCTTCACTGACAGGAGTATTATTTGGGTAGACCCAATGGAAGCAACCATCAGCGACACTAAATAGTCTCGTACTAGTTTCCATTTTTTCTTAATTTCTTATACTTGTTTGATGTTAATTCGAGACACTGGTCTCGCATTACACCACCTTTGACTATTAGATTAGTCTCTGATACCGGATACTCTACGTCTTCAGGTCCCGCCCCAAAATAGACATTGGTAATTCCTGCTCGTTTTATTGCCTCCATGCACATACTGCATGGTTTGAATGTAGCATAAATCTCACAGCCTGATAGATCAGTGGAGTCGAGTTTCTTGCACGCTTCTCTTATGGCGTTCATCTCAGCATGAGCAGTTACATCCAAGCTACTCCTAACCGTATTATGGGATAGGCTAATGATCTCATCGTCTCTGACTACACAAGACCCGAAGGGTTCCTGTCCTTTCTCTACGCCTTCCCAGCCTTTCTCGATTGCTTGTTGCATGTACTCTGGGTTCATCATGAATACTTGTTGTCTGGTTTTAAATAAACAGCCCCATCTGAGTTATTATGGCAGTTGATGAGTTCAAGAAAAACACGGGGCTGGACCTGCATGAGATGTATATGAAGTACCACCCCCAGATATACTCGGATTTTGAAGAAGAGATGCCCAAATACTGGGGCAAAAAATGGAAAGCCAACACCACCATCGGAAAACTCAGAACAGCATTACTGCATAGACCCGGGAAAGAGTTCCTGAGCGTGGGTTCTCCTACTCCTTGGGCTCCTCATAGCAGTGATCTTGGTGCTTGGAGGATGAGCTGGAAACCCGAGACACTGGAGGAATTGGATCGGGATTATGAGACCCTAGCAAAAGCGTACCGGGATGAGGGCGTGGAAGTAATAGAGAGAAAGCCTGATCACTATGATCCCCCATACACGGTGAAGTCTATCTACACGGATGATGTCTGTCACCCAGCGGTCTATGGGCACGTCATACTCAGAATGTATGACCAAATCAGGAAGGGTGAAGAGATGCCTACTTATCAGACCCTCGCTGAGCACGGTATACCCGTCGTGGGAATGATCACCGGCTCTGGGATGGCTGAGGGTGGAAACATTGGATGGCATGATGAGAAACACATCCTGATGGCAGTCCACTACCCAAGGGCGAATACCAGTGACCCCAATGTATGGAGATCAAACGACTGGGGACACCAACAGTACAAGGCGATAATCCACAGTCAAGACCCAGAAGTAGACGTCAGGATTCTCCATGGCTGGGGACCAAGACCCCAACTAACCCATTACTGCATGGTAGACCGACACACATCAGTTGCAGACCCCAAATGGCTTGACCCATACCTCGTTGACTGGCTAAGAGCCGAGATGAACTGGCAGTTCATAGTCCCCCCAAAAGAACTATGTAGAATAGATCAAGGCACGCCTGTTGGACCCGAAACCGGGGTAGTACTTGAGCCGAGAAAGATCATTATACCCACTGGGGCACCTGAGGCTACAAAGTGGTTCGAGAGCATAGGAATCGAGGTAGTAGAGGTAGAGATACCAACTCTGGTCTGGCCCATGAACAGCGGCAGCATCCACTGCGCTACAGGCAGTCTGAGACGAGACCCAGAGCCCAAAGACTAACCTACATTTTTTTATCTATTCTGTTGAAACTCATGCTATTTGATAGGAAAAAATATTATCGAAGAGTGCTATGGCTGAACTAGAAATGTACAAGATTACACCAGAAGACGAAAAGAAACTCGCAACACTAAGCAAATACCAGCAAGCAATCCTACGCATACTCGCCGAGGTACCCAAGGGAAAAGTAACCACCTACGGAGACCTAGCCAAAGAACTAGCAAAAAGAGATCCAAAATGGTCACCAAAAGCCAGCAGAGCAGTAGGAACCACAATGAAAAACAACCTATGCGGACCCCAGATACCATGCCACAGGGTAATCAAATCAGATGGCAGCATCGGTAATTTCAGGGGAGGAGAAAAAGGAGCAGTTGAGGTTAAGATTGGGATGCTACGAGATGAGGGCGTACCTGTTATTGATGGTAGAATAGACCTGAAAGAGTATCGGCACAAATTCAAATAAATGGGATTAGAAAGATAGATCCAATTCCATGCTGAACTCTTGATCAAGGTGTCGCTCATATGCCTCATCCATGAGTAGTTGCATTATAGTGTAGATTGTAGAGATCACGTATAATCCATTGTCAGGTATGTAGGTCTGCTTGTGGTTGGTCATGGTTATTATCCCGTAGGTCCCATTAGCATCCTCGACAAACCACATACCGCTACTCATACCCGGGTTTGAGCCACCATGCCCCATCGCCCCACGCAGGTTAATCTCATGGTTCCAGTATCTACAAGGTTCATCATCAAGCATACTTAATCCAAGCCCATTTTTTACCTGCAAGGCATCACCTTCTCCAAGCTGCAGACTCACTTGGGTACTCTTCATGAGGGCAACCGTCTCGGGCTGCAACAGTTGGTAGCCACCATGTGTTCCGTTGTTCATGAGGGCTATCATGAATCGGCTGATATCTTTTACAGTACTCCTTAGACCCCCTGCGCCATACATGGTACGTCCATAAAGGGGAAGCTCCAGCATCGTCTTTTGGAATACCCCGTAGAGCCTCTCATTGGGCACAGCCTGACGTTCAGGTAACTCGTGTATGCTGAATACCGTGCTATTCATACCAAGGGGATCAAGGACATTTTCCCGCAGATAATCAGGGTAATCCATACCTGTAACTGATTCTACGATTAGTGTTAGGATGTCGAATCCTATGTTTGAGTAGCTGTATTTTTTTCCCGGCTTGTTTACAGTCCAGACATCTGGTGTATAGAAATCGCCCTCAGGGTCTACCAGTTCCCCATAAAACTTCACATGCGGTACATCTTGCACAGTTTTATTGACAGCCCTCATATCCATGGCGATCATGAAGTCAAGGAACTCTTCAGATAATGTGTAGTCATCAAAGATATCTGTCCGGTGATTGAGCCCCGATTGGTGGGTTAGTAGCATACGTACCGTGATTGGAGTATCAGGGTAGTCTGGATGTCTCAGATTGAAGGAAAGATACTCGTTCACATCATCATCAAGACCAATTAAGCCTCTATCGTAGAGCTGTAGGATTGATGTCGCGGTGAATGTCTTGGTCATGGAGTTGATAGCATAGATGGTATCCACAGTGCTTGCCCCCCATCCCTTGTTCCAGACTAACTCACCGTTCGCCACTATCCCTGCGGTGAATGAGGGCATTTTCTCCCTATCTATTAGAGAATCTATCTTTGCCTCATAGTCATCCAGATGGGTAATGGAGTCTCGTAGATTTCCTATGGATGTCTCTCCCATGCACCATGAGATTCTGAATGAGTAAATTGGTAATACAACTGAAAATAGTACAGCAATCGCTAGAATAGTACCTATACATGTTATTGCAGTCTTTTTCAACTGTATCTGTGGCTGCTCCCTGAGCGTCCTATAGCTGAAGAAGAGTCCAGCTGTGGTGAGGCAGTAAAAGGCGACCATGGCAAGGTTATAGAGACTTAGTGAGAAGGAGAAAACCCCCTCAAGCATCATTATGGCTGGACCCAAGTATAACCCCGAGAATACGACTACTCCCGCAGCCCAGCTCCAACGGACTTTGGCTAAATAGAGAGGTACAAGCGCTGTGAGCATCAAGGTGGCTGTTATTAGAAATATGATCTCGTCAACGTTTGATCCGCTTGGAGTTGTCATATTCAGATAGAGGAAGCCCAGCCCTGATAGTACGGATATGATTAGAGTAGTGATGGCTGACTTTTGGTTTGTAGAGTATCTTTGCTCATTCAATTTTGTTCACCTCCCTGATTTAGCTTCATTAGATCATGAGGTTTGAGGTCGATCATGAGGGTGCCCTTTGTTCCCTTAACAACTAGAACCGCTCCCTCAAACATACCCAACGCCTCCAATTCTCCTAGGGTTCCCTCGATGAGAACTCCGCGGGTATCCTCCGAGAACAAGATAGCGTCCAAGTGGTCACGCGACCTCATCTCAACTGAGAAACCATTTTCCTTTCCATTTGAACAGGTTTTTACCGAGTTTCCTCGGTTTTTTTCATCTTTTACCATTGTTATCGGTTGAAAAACTACATTATGTTGAGATATAGGGTCTCAAACTTCGTAGGTGTTTTATCTACATTAATGTTGGAATACTTGAAGAGACCATGGAGAGCCTCTGTGATCTTTATTTTGAGCTATCCAACGAGGAACGACTCAGGATACTCTACCTGCTAAAGGAGAAAAACAATACACTGACTGGGCTATCAGAGGAACTAGGCATCAGGAACCAGCAATGCAGCAGACACTTGGGGAGACTCACAGAGTTCGGGTTGATAAAAAAGACAGTCGAAAGCGACTATACAATTACTGATTATGGCTCAGTGATTCTCAGGCTCCAACCAGTATTATCGTTCTTAACAGAGCACTCTGATTACCTCAAAACACATAGCTTGGATGGGGTTCCCGGGTCATCTCTAGCTACTATCGGTGAACTAGCAGAGTCCAGTATGGTTAATGATCTGAATCTATCCCTCTTTACTATCGAACGAATCGTGAAAGAGTCCAAGGAGGCGCTCTACGAGGTTACAAACCAGTTCCACCTCAACACGATTGGTTCTCGGAATGAGGCGTTAAAGAGGGGAGTATGGCTCAGGTCTATTGAGGCACAGGATTCTGTTATGCCTAGCGCCATCAGGGAATGGTTCAGATCCCACCCAGACTATATCACTACTACTTATGGGGCAAGGGATGAGGGTCGAGTAAATGAGAAAGTAGTACAAAGAATACCCTTCCTGCTCCATATGTCGGAAAAGGAAGCATTCATTTCGTTCCCAGACTCTGGTGGGGGATTTGATCATATCGGGTTTGCATCCACAGATCAAGGTTTCCTTGACTGGTGTAGAGAATTATTTGAGACCACATGGAGAATCAACCCAGCGAAGGGAGAAAAGATCAAGAAACTATACGCAATAGTCTTGAATGATGACTCATTGGTCGAGTCTATACTGGAGTTCTCGGGAGATAACTTGCAGCTGGAGCAGCTTGGGTTATCTGTTGGACCTGATCTTACGGTTATTGGAGAGGTAATAAAACTCTATTTGACGAGGGGAGCTCCCTTGAGTTTGATAGAACCCGAGTTTTACTGGAAACAGATGCGGTAACCCCAATCATCATTGTTTAATGTTGAACAACGTGGTTTGAGATCAATTATACAATGTTTTGTATGTTGATAACTTGACCATAAATGGAGAAAAACATGAAAAACCGGAATCTCACAGGAAATGAGATAGGGGCTATAGCATCAAACACAGTGATAGCAATATGGGGCTTGATATTATCAAGCTCAGTCAGGTTCCCATTCAAAAACTATGCAGTAATCTCCTTCATTAACCTCTTCACAATGGCGTTAATCATCTTGTTGCCCCTTTACTTGCTCCGCGTGAAAACAAGTTACCTCGTTGGTTCAATCATCGGCATCTTATACATGCTTGGGGGAATCCTAGTTGATCCCCCCGTTCCATGGGTCTCTGATCCATCGATTGGCAGCCTATTGATGTGGACCACCGTTTACGCTGTTGGTGTGCTAGGAGTTTATTTTAGCTCAAAAGCATATCAGCAGTAATTTTTTTTCTATTTTGTTATATCCCAGTTTTTCTCATCAAACATCTTTACTTGGTCCACTAATAGGTTTACCAATGCGTCGTTCATGAGTCTGCCTTTCTCTGGTGTTGCCTTGGTGGGGTCACCAGTTACACCGTATGGGGTTATCTCGTTGAACCGCCATTTCCATTCAACATGCTCTGGAAGATCAGGCACCACTCCCTGCGCTCGGCTCATATCCACTAGGCTTGGGTCTACCCTGAGCATCATGCTGGTCTCTCCTTCTCCGGCATGTCCTAACCCATTCCAGACCTCAAAGGTATTCTCTGGAACCAGTTGCCCGGCGGTTACCCACCAAGCAGATAACACTATCATCTTGAACTCGGGGTGCTGGGTCCGGTACTCGTTGGTTGCTGCTTCTATTGCCGGGATATTTCCGTCGTGACCATTGACGATCAATAACCTGTGTATTCCATGTTTTCGTAATGAATCAAATACCTCTTGGAGCACATGCATCAATGTCTCGGTCTTCAAAGTAATAGCAATGGGAAACTCAGAGTAATGAGCACTCATCCCAAAGGGAATAGGAGGCAACATCAGCATCCCCTCTACACGTTTAGAAACCTCTGTGGCGATATGCTCTGAGACAAGGGTATCTGTGCCATATGGTAGATGCTTTCCATGATACTCGGTTGAGCCTACTGCGAGTACCGCTTTTTCAAATTTTCCGGAGTGGTATTCGTGTCCAGTCATCCTAAGGAAGGGCTTATGCCCAGAATCATTCATGAGATATGATTGATGCCACTCCTATTTCGGTTTTCTTGAAAACGCTTTAACGGTCTAGTGTTAATACTATCTGACTGATATGACTCTCCCCTATGATGATGAAGGAACTCTACTGATCATTGACCTAAATAACCATGAATCAAGGGTCGAATCCATCCCAAAGGATATCCACGGGAAATATTTCATCGGACTCGGCTACAACACATGGCTGTTAAACCAGAAAACAAGCCCAGAAACAGATCCACTGGGAAAAGACAACGTGGTCATCGTTTCCCCGGGATTATTAACGGGAACCAACGCCCCAGCTACTCCACGTGTAGAGGTAACCACAAAATCACCCCTCACTGGGATATTGGGTACCGGCAACTCTGGGGGATACTGGGGTCCAAACCTCAAGAAGGCAGGATATGACAGCATGCTGATCACTGGAGCCTCCGAGAAACCAGTTTATGCATTGATTGAGGACCAAAAGGTCCAGTTCTTAGACGCAGAGCCCTACTGGGGAATAGACACATACGAGACCACAGACAAGCTGAAAGAAGCACATGGCTCGGAGGCAAGTGTAATGGTTATTGGACCAGCGGGGGAACGTCTCGTCAGGTTCGCTGCACCCGTGTTTGATAAGCAGCATATGCCTGGAAGATGCCACGCGGGGGGAGTCTTGGGGAGTAAGAAACTCAAAGCAGTAGTAGTCAAGGGATCAAATGAAGTCAGGACACGAGACCCAAAGGAATTCAAAAAAGTAATGAAGGAAGCCGAGACGAGGAACAGAAGCTATCCGGCTTGGAAAGCACGCGCCAAGGCAGGCTCTATGGGAACCATCGGAGTAAACGAGGAAGGCGTAGACTATGATGATATCGTTGGACCATACATTGATCATGGACCCAAGGGAGTTTACTGCCCATGCAGCCTTGAGCCACTGTATGGATGTAATCTCTTGGCAAACATCAAAGACGACCCATACAGTGATACTGATGTCGCCTGCGCAGGGCTGACCCTGTACTCGGGTACTGCTGAGAGGTATGGGATTAGTCTCCCTGCGGCGTTTTATTTCAACGAGCTTTGCCAGCGTGTGGGTATGGATATGTTTGGTCCCTTCTTCTTCGTGTATGAACTCACACAGAGAGGATTACTGTCAGAGGAACAGCTTGGGTTCAGGCTTGAGCATGGAAACGAGGAGCATCTAATCAAGCTCCTCAATATGGTCGCCTACAGGGAAGGCTTCGGCAATATACTAGCTGAAGGTTCAAAGAGGGCGGCAGAGAAGATCAAGGGCGCAGAGAAATTTGTACCAGCAGTAAAGGGTCTCGAGGTGATGCGCCCCGATGCAAGGGCATCACTGAAGGGAAACACCTTCACCTCTATGAGTATATTGACCAATCCCCGTGGCGGAGATGATCTGAAGGGCACCCACGGTGTATCAAATTATCCGGGACGCGCGAGTTGGGCGAAGAAACTGGGAATAACAGAGGAAGAGCACGCTGAGTGGCTGATTGATTGGCTTGATATGCCCCCAGAGTACAAGCAGAGGGTCTTTGGTGAACCACATGATGTGGCTCACCCAGATGAATTATTGATGACCATCTGGTACAACCACCTAACCAGCGTCTACAACAGCCTAGGATTCTGCATGTTTGCCTCAAGCGTCGCCGAGGTACTAGGACCCACGCTTCTAGCAAGGTTCTATTCGGCTGCAACTGGAAATATGGTCTCTAGTGAGGAGATCATGATAGCTGGAGAAAGGGTATTCAACTTGATGAGGATATACGTGAACCGTATGGGGGTAACAGCAGCAGATGATCATTGGCCAGAAAGCTACTACAAAGAAAATGGATTAGCTGGAGGAGAAACTTCTCCAGCCTTCTCAAAGAATGACACTCAAAGTCTCCTAGACAGATATTATAGGATCAGGGGATGGGACCCCGAAACAGGTAAACCCATGCCGGAGACACTTAAGCGGCTGGGAATTGAATAGATCAGCTTCTCTTTTTTTATTTGTAAACGCTTAATTGATTCAATAATAGAGATTTTGTATCATGGAGTATCGTGTTCTAGGTAGTACAGGGTTAAAGGTTAGCGCGCTTGGGTTGGGCGTTGAACACCTCAAGAAACAACCAACGGAAACAATCGCCGAAGTAGTACAAGAACCAGTCAGAGATCATAGCCTACGATTTTATCGATGATGACGGTGGATTCGATCTACCAGAATAACCATCCACACTTTTTTTAAAGGACTTGTCTAATCAAATAAATTTGAATTTGACTGGGAAGATAAGCTCAAGAAGTCTTGACCAGTGAAGCAAAGTGTTCTAAATAATAGTATTATATCCACATCAAACTCACATATATTTCGAGGATAATGGGTGAAAGAGAAAAAGCCATCACGTTGATTTTAGCAGCATTAGTCTTAGCTTCAGGTTTCATAGTACTAACCCAGAGAAACAGGTTCAAAGAGCTTGAGACACTGTATGAGGAACTACAGATGGATTACAGGTACACTCAAGCCCAGTATGAATTACTGCAAGAATCATTTGAGGAACTTGATGAACAGTCATCCGAATACAGAGTCCAGTTAATCCAGCTCAGGCAAGACATCGACAAACTTGAAAGATATGAAGAAACATGGCGTCACTACCGTGAGTTTTACGAGGATATCCTACTGGAAAACGCTCGGCTAAATGGGATACTACTGGAGAGAGAATATGGGGTAAACATCACGCTTCCCATGGTCGAGCTGAGAAAAGAAGAGTTTCGTATAGGTGATACAGTAGCATTTAATGTCGAATCTGAGATACCCCTCTATGGGTCCTACTTCACTGTATTTGATAACGAAGGATTGTTGGTTTGGGAGGGCGATCCTTTATCCAATTGGGCTGAGATTCAAGATTTCTGGGTTCCACCCTATTATGGTCAGACAGCGTACCTTGACCCAATGATAATAACAGAGGATTATCCAATCGGGAACTGGACGTGGGCATATTATTTTGGAGATTATATCGAGATTGAAGGCTGGTTCATGGTGAATGAAGCACTTGATGATGTCCTATCTACTGGTCCTGAGGGGGATATCTGGGAATCTGTTGAAAGGTCTCCCGCGGATGTGGCGAATATTGCTGAGAAAGCTGTTGAGCCTTCGATTCATCCATCACACCTCTATGATGAAGGACTCATTCCATCAGAGGTAGCTAGAGAAAGGACAAATTATTCTCTAATCTGGTTAATATTTACCAGTGTATCAATCGGGATTCTACTTGTTTTGAGGGGGAAATAGTTTGAAGAAACTTGCTTTGTTACTTTTGATTTTTACTTTCATGCCATTAACTATGTCGAATGGTTTAATGATAAAAATCGATGTGGATACACTCTGGGCTGAATCCGATGCAGCTATTCTAGGAACAGTAACCAGTATTGAGGCGTACTCTGCTGCAAGAGGAATGATATACACAGTCGTAACAATACAGGTTGAAGACCATTTCATCCAGCCTAGCGATAAATCAACAGTTAGCGTGAGAATAGAAGGGGGCGAAATAGGGGATATGGGTGTCTGGGTTGAGGATCAGCCCGAGTTTCGTATCGGTGAGAATGTATTTGTATTTCTGAGTATCCCAGAGGAACCAGAGGGCGAATATGATTTCACCGTTTTTGGTTGTTTTCAGGGCAAATTCACTGTTAATGAAGGAATTGCGACACGAACATCTAATGAATTTACTATACCAGAACCTGAGGACACCATGCGAGAAGATATTACACCAGTCGAGGTGAACATACAAAACGAGCCTGAAATCATTATAGACGTATTCATGGGGCTAGCTACTGTGATTGTGTTTATAGCGGTACTTTTGGCTCTTTTTAGTTTGGGTGGAAAACCAATAACTCAATAGATCAAATATCTTCCCAGCTAACCAAACCAGTATTTGAATCATAACAGCCGATATAGTCCCACCTTGGAATTGGTTCAAGACTTAAATCGTGTAACCCCATCTGGAAGACCTGTCGATCCCCGTTAACATCGAGACCACATGGACCAGTCAAACCAGTATAATCCTCAGCAACACCAGGCAAAACTCCTCGAACCAAACAGGCATTAACTGATTCAGCGGCAATCACCGAGTGCCCAAGCACCATGCATGAATCGTAGATGCTTGCGTCATAGAAATCAAGCACATCATCGATCTCTGCCTGATAATCTTCAGCTATTGTATCTAGTCGATCACTGGGAAAAGGCAGGATTAGTGGAGAGATTAAACGGATATTCTCGATAATAGACTCCAATCCAGCGGGGTCCAGAGTGAGAACTATTGGCTCAGCGCCCAGCCAAGTAACATTGGAGAGCTTCGGGTAGTGAATCAATTGAGCCAATATATTATTGGTCTCCTTGAAAGCGATTAAAAAAACACCAACCCTAGAACCCACTACCTCATCACCCAAATAACTCCCTGCCTCATCTAGAACCTCATTAAAAGTACTGATCTCAGCGGCATACCTCACCCGCCCAATAACATCTCCACTATACGCCCGTGAAAACCAGTTACCAACCCCCTCCGCCCAACAATCACCCCTCTCGATAATCAAAACACGTTCCAACCCAAGAGACTCAACGACCTCAGCCATTACCTCTCCAGTCATGAAATCATGGTTACAGAGCCTGTAGATGTAATCATTCTGAAGGCTATGTTCTTGGGGATTGGTAGAGCTTGGGCTAATCACGAGTATCTCATTGTCATTAACATAGCTTCTCATAACGCATAATTGGCTAGACCAGCCACCCCCCACAACAAGGTCTACTCCTGTATTATGCAGGTTCTGAGTAATCTCCAAAGCAGAAGCCGCCATCCCGTTTGCGCTAAATGTCAGAAACTTGAATGAGATATTGTACCCCGATTCAATACAATATGAGTTAATATCAGACTCCGCAAGCTCAGCCATATACACATATTTGGGGAGGTCCGCATCTGTTGGGCTTATTACACCTATCTGAACCTCCCCGGAAAAAGCCTGATTTACGTCTACTGGCTCCTCTCTTGGATAGAAAATGTATGCACTAAGAAATAGTATTGTTATTAACACTACTCCTGCTATTACCCTGTTGGTTTTCAATGCAATACCCAAAAGAATCGTATTGGTTTATAGTTTTTTGAAAAAAAGATTTTACAAGCTAATTTAGCCCAAGAATCTTTCTGGACTCATCAGGAGACGCCACCTCAATATTCAACGCCTCTGCGATGGTCACAATACGCTCCACAAGCTGAGCATTACTCTTGAGTAATTCGCCCCGTTTTAGGTATATGTTGTCCTCCATTCCGACCCGGGTATGTCCACCCATGGTCATGGCTAAGGCACACATGGGTAACTCGGTTCTACCTAGGCTGCAGACGCTCCATGTCCACTCAGGCTCTAACTCCTCGACACAATAAACCAGCGTCTTAGGTGTGGGGGAGAAACCAGTCTTACCAATCATTACAAACTGCAAATGAATGGGCTGCTTAAACACATCCATCCCACTGAGAAGCTTAGCAGTGTTAATCATACCAGTATCATAGACCTCAAGCTCGGGTTTGATCCCATGATCCCTCATATACCCAGCCCACCGCTTGATCCTTGGCACATCATTCATGAAAACACCCTCATAGGGAGGCGTCCAGAGGTTAATTGTGCCTACGTTCATGGACATCATCTCCTGACCCAGCTTACACCGTTGCTCTATCACCTTATCAAGCTCCTCAGCGCTTACCCTTCTACCCCCACCCGTGGTCACATTACAGATGAGATTGGTTTTCTTCTGTATCTGCTCAACATACGCACTGAGAACCGGATTAGGATCAGGATGAGGCTTACCAGTATTAGGCTCCTTAGCGTGCAAATGAACGATGCTCGCTCCAGCTTCCCAGCATTTCACAGCTTCCTCAGTAATCTCCTCGACAGTAGTAGGAACATAAGGCGTCATTCCACGATGAACAGGCTCGCCGCCGGTTATGGCAGCGGTTATGATTAACTTCATGGAAATAGAATACTGTTTGAGTGTTTAATGATTATCAATGAAACTAGGGGGATAAGCCTAGGAGCTTCTCAGGATTGGACTTTATCATCTTCTTGATATCCTCCTCAGATACTCCAAGGTCCAGCATCAACGCTATGAACTCACGGAACCCCTCAACAGGAGGAGCCATAGTATAAACACCATAATCAGTCGCCATTATACAATGATCCGCGCCCAGTTCTTGGGTCTGTTTTGCGACAGTCTTGATGCTAGTTTTGGGGAGTTTGCTGGGTATTGAGTCGCTGGCGTATTCAATCTCCACATAATAGTCGGTTTTCCTTGTGCCGCTGCTATGCCCATATGCAGCAAGAGTGTACTCGATGTATGCCCCGTTCTCTGTCATCTGCTGGAGCTGATCCATGGTAGCTATCTTGAATACGGTGCTGCTTACCACCATCTTCTTGATACCATACTCTACACCAAGCTCAGTCAGCCGCAACGCCTCAGGAGCAGAGACATGCCCAGTAATCATATAGATATCCGGATGTGAAGCTATTAACCTCAATATCTCATCAAGCTCCGGTGTAGGCGCCTCGTCAACTGGTATCTTGATGCTTCTACCTAGTTCTTCTTCTCTGAACTTGGGGTCTGTTTTCCAGAACTCCTTGAACTCCCCATCAATAAAGTGACCTTCCCTGCTAGTCATCCAGTGGGTGCTATGGGTGCCAAATGCCACATATTTGGCTCCATCACCATAGTAGAGGCTGGTCTTGACTGCGCGGGGGTTCATTCCACCATAGACGGTGTTGAGGTTCATGCCTCCATATGTCTGAAAGTCTGGGACTGCCTCATTTACTAGCTGGCTGGTGCCGTTGCTCATTTCGAATACATCCATGAATACAATAGCCCGCATCCCAGCTTCTCGTGCTTGTACTGCGGCTTGGATGGGGGTGACGCTTCTGGGGCTGGATTTGAGGTGTGGTCCTGCGTGGATGTGTATATCGATGGAGCCTTTCATGAGGTCCCTTGTTTTCTGGATGGATCTTCCTATGGGTAACAAATCACACAGTATTGCGAGGCATATTATAATAACCTAACTAGATATCATTGGGGAAATTGATCAGAGCCACCATATGCGAAATAATCAGCGACAACAAGATACTCCTCCAGTACAAGGCAGCGGGAAAATTCGGGGAAGGAAAATGGAACGGACCCGGAGGCAAAATAAAACCAGATGAGACACCAGTCCAGGGAGTTATCAGAGAGGTCCAAGAAGAGACTGGACTCACCATACTGGACCCAGTGCTAAATGGTTTGATTGATTTCTATTTCGGGGAGAAGCCAGAACCCGATTGGACCACCTACATTTTCCGTGTAACCGAGTTCAAGGGTGAAATAAGCCCCAATGATGAGGGCGAGCTACGATGGTTCAAGATAGAAGATATCCCCTATGATGATATGTGGCAGGATGACGTATATTGGCTACCTGCGTTCATTGAGGGAAAGAAAGTCGAAGGCACTTTTTGGTTTAATGAGGCTGGGACCGAGCTAGTCAGACATGAACTCAGAGTAAAATAATGAGTTGAATGTTAATAATCAGTTTGTATATGCACTCTGATACTTACTTGTGGAATAGAGATTGAATCAATACTATCTGTGTATAATGTTTTTATACACAATACTACAGTTTTTAATTAACGGGATAAAAATATACTCCAAGGGTGTGTAGAAATGGCGTATAAGTATCAGATGTATATAGATCGAAAGGGGAAATGGCGGTGGAGATTCATAGCCCCCAACAATAAGAGAATGGCAGAATCCACTGTAGGTTACATGAACGAGGAAAACTGTCTAAACGCTATCAAGACAATTCAAGATCAAGCAAAATTCTCCAAGACAACAAAACTCGTCCCCGCATAACTAATAAACCTATTTCCTTGATATACTCAGATGAGAAAAGTTTTGAAAAACTAGGGTTGCCTGTTCTTTGAATAAACAGCAGAATGAATTATTGAGCTTATCATCATGCCCACATTGTTTCTGATTGGATTCGTGACCACATCAAAATCAGTATTGAGACGCCGATCAAACCTCATTATCTCATCATAGACCTCAGAACGGAGACCCTCAATGACCTCATTGCCACCATCGCTACACTCTTCATCCAAGACCCTCCAAAGGGCACCAAGATAAGTCATCCTGAAAGACACCTCACGTCCCTCAATAGCTACCTTCTCAGCTACAGTAGCCTTACGGTCATGAACCTCCTTGTTAAAGTTCAACACTGGGTTGCTGACATTGGTATATTTCTTGATAAGAGGCCTCATCATGTACTCGATCATCACCCGCTGGGGAGTCTCAACACTCAGATGCGGCAAAGCCTTCTCCCAAACTCCCAGCATAAAATCCTCGACCCCAGAGACGATCTGTTGACCTATTTTCAAAGAATCACCCACTAGATCATCTGTTGGAGTATCATCCCACATCCTTGGATCATACCAGAAAGTGCCCTCGGGTATCATCATAAACATGTGAGGATTCCTCATCTGACCATACTCATAGATATAACAACCACTGATAGGCTCAATATTCCTATTACCAGCGGACCATTGTCTTAGATAGCCACGAGCCACAGTCAGATAATACGCCTTACTGATTCCTGGGGCAATGGTTGTTCCTGGACGTTTTCGAGGAAAAATATTGAACCGACTCGCAGACTCCCAAAGGGATTCATATATCTCTGGACAAGCATGAGGAACCTGATAGGTAATTCCACCCCACTTCATCATATGCAGGCTACTGACAAAATGGAAATCCAGTCGGTCCATGAGACTCATCAAAGCCCTTGTCTCAGCAGTAGGACTATTCAGGTCCAAGGGTCCAAAACGGAAAGGAAAACACCACTCAGGTGTTAAATGAGTCGGTGTCCTGTAATAATTCAAGCTAAAATTCAATGGTGTATGTGGACCAGTTTGAAATCCCTCGTTTAGCCTTGCCCCATCTGGGTCGCTGCACATTATGAGATACCATGTGTAATCGAGTTCTTCTCGGGTCTGGTCATCTTCGGCTAATCTGCAAGCCAAATAGTCAAGGAGAATTCCTCCGATTGGTTCTTCGCTATTTGGAAAACCATGGATCAAGGCATTGTATTTTCCATCACCAACCTTGAGGCACTCAATAGTGTCACCATTAGTTGATCTTCCCAGATTAATTAACTCAATTTGATCATACGTATTGGCTATCTCAATTGATCGCTTATGGATCTCATCAACAGTATAGTATCGCTTCCAGTCAGGGATAGTCCCTAGAAAATCGGTTAGATCAATCATAGCATGAACAAATGGTCCAGTATATTTATGCTATTGCGCCGCCAAGTTAGCTAAAACTATACTATGAGTGCCGTTTACGCGACCTATCACCACACCATCTTCATTTGTGAAATATCTACGTTCAAGCTCAACGCTATCAAGCTCCTCCAACAAAATTAGATTCTTTTCACCTAGATACTCCTCGACCTTTCCCTCATCTATACCGAAACCCCAAGGCTCACCCACATCCTCAACGTTCTTGTGCATATCCTCCTCACCATAGTACCTACCTTCACGCCTCAACACACTGGAATAGAGATAATCAAACAAAACGAGACTCCCTGATGCACCCAATCGAGCGATCAGATTGAAGGTCTCTTCAACTGCACTCTCATCCAGATACATCAACAAGCCTTCAAGGATGAAGAGACAACGCCTACCATACTGGAACCCATTCTCAACTAGTTTCTGTTCAGGGTCTTCCTTGTTAAAGTCAACTGGCACATAGACTGTGTTCTCAGGTAACCCTACACCTATCTCTACAAGTCGTCCCTTCTTGGCTTGCTGGGTAACCGGTGCATCTACCTCAAAGACCTTAACTGGACTGTCTGGGGTGAGATGCCGAATACTTCTTGAATCGAAGCCTGCGCCAAAGAGCAACACCTGCTCAACGCCTTCAGAAACAGCTTGCTTGAAAACAGCATCTATGTACTTTGTTCGGGCTATCACATACTCGTATGAGCCTTTTGGAGCCATTACAGACAAAAGTGATTTTCTAATGAAACCATTCTGGATTAATAATCTAACGAACCATGGCACCATATGAGCAGCAATGTAATCCTCGCTATGATAGTAACTAGATTTCTCACAGTATGATGCAGCCCTTGATGAACAAGTATACTCCGCGGTCCGCGATGTTTTCTCTTCAATCCGCTTCTTCATAGCTACTGCCTCAGAGGATCAACCATCGACGAGTATTTTTCCGGTATTCCAGGTATCTTTCTCCAATATTCTCTATTATCTGGGTCTCCTCATAGTCTGCTATCCTATCATAGACATAGAAGATTCCTGCTAGGAGTACTAGGGAAGCAACTGAGATCGTTGACATAAATATTCCGAGATAGATCACCATTATACCAAGGTACATAGGGTGTCTAGCCAAAGAATAGACGCCCCAGTCTATGAACTCAGGCACACCTGAATCAATAACCATCTTATGAGACTCATTCACAAGATAAGTCCCGAAAACTACTATCAACGCCCCAGCCACCAATCTTAGATACCAAGGAACAAGGTAATCAAAGAGGGTAAAACGTACAACAAATGAATCGATTATCCAGATAGCTAAAAACAAGCCAAACATAATTAACTGGTACTTATCCCCTTCTGGGTGCTCCTCTGCAATGAATTTCTTTTCTTCAATCATTTATTCTCAGATATTACAAAGGGGTGATCATTTTAGTTTAATATACTGGAAAAAGTTGATCAAAAAGTGGACAAAGATGGTAAACCCTATACCCTAAACCCAGTATGAATATCCATGCCATACATAGCAGCAGAAGACAGACCCCAATACGACAAGGTTCTGGAAGAATTAACTACGCTACTCAAAGCGAATCCACCAGAAAGCATAGACGGTCACCTAAACTATGTGGTGACCAAGATCATCAAAGACATTTACCCCCTCAGATACTATCATATCAACAAGGCGATGGGTGTGCTTGAATGCGTCCAACACGAGTTCTATAGAAGAGTCGCAGCCCCATATGAAGACACCAAGATAGAGCAGAACGGTGACGTCTAACACCCTTTTTAATTCATTTAACTCCTTTTTTTGCATGTTTGGCTTAATTTACCGTTAACTTTTAACCATAAGAACCGCATTGAATTCTTATGTCTAATCAGAAAAGAGTCATTATATTCAATGGTCCTCCGGGAAACGGGAGAGACGATATTGTAAGAGAACTCAAAGAGATAGCCAGCTTTGGATATCATCATCTCTTCCAGTATATTGTTGAGGAGGCGAAGCTGGACAATACCATTCTCACAAAGATCAATATACTGGATTTCTATGACAGCCAACCAGAAAAGATGGAACAGTATCGGTTGAAGGCGATACAGAAGATCAACCATGAGATAAACAAGAACGGCGGAGTCCATGCCATCAGCACCCCTGTGCATTTTGAGTGGAAAGGAAACAGGTTCCAAGGACTCACAGAAGAAGATATCCAGCTGCTTAACCCGGATATGTTTATCATCATATTCGATGACATTGTCAGGGTCAGGGACAGATTATTAGAAGACACTCAGTGGCAAGACCACAAGTACACCCTCGGCGAGATAGCCAACTGGAGAAGAGAGGAAGTAAACGGAGTCTATCGCTTGGCTGAGTCATTCACACCCAAACGAAACATACAGCTGGTGGCTTTTGAGAATGGACCAGAACTAGTAAGAGACCTGATCTACAAGCCCAGTAAAGAGACAGTCTACCTCAGTCATCCTATAACTGGAGAAGGTGCAGACTTTTTCAAGAAGATAACACAGTTCTTGGATAGCCTCAGCGAGTATTATGTTCTCTATGACCCTTACCTGATTAAGGACTGGGATATCGTTGAGCAGTGGCGTGATGCGGTGAACGAGACTATAGATGCTGATCAACAAATGGCTGACACATTCACCTTTAGGATGACATACAAGGATGGCCCCATGGAGGCTGAGTTCGATATCAAGGAAGTTGAGACAGCCATCAAGAACCTCAGGTTCCAGATCATCGACAGTGACTACAAGATCATAGAGAACAGTGACCTAGTCGTTGTCTATCACCCACGCAAGAGTATCAGCGCAGGGGTTATGTGCGAGATGGTCTACGCCAAAGCACTAGCCAAGCTAGTCTACGCCTATTACCCGTATGAGCCCAGCCCATTCTTCGAGTGGTACGCAACACGAATATTCACAGACGCGGACGAGATGAGGGACTTTCTCATCAAGGAATCAAGGATGACAGGGCAACGCCCACTCGACTACTTTAACCAATAAGCCCTAAAACATCCTCTTTTGTTCTATAATCCTTTAAAAAAGAGAATGCGACGCATGTGCCGTAGGCGTCCAGTGTGAAGTATATCGATGAGTTCCTCGTTGATAGGATTAATTCAAAGAAAGAAAGACTGGAATCCATGCTTCTCGACAGGAACTCGTTGAAAAAAATACTGAAAGACATCTTGGTAGAGTTCACATATACGAGTAACTCTATAGAAGGCTCCACACTCAGCATGGATGATACCCGACGAATACTCGAGACGGGAAACGATTTCATGGGTAAGAGACCCTACTTCCAGCACCTCACCATCAATCATAGCAACGCCTTTGAGTATATCAACCGGAACCAGGATTCGCTTCTTTCTACAACTGGACTCCTTGAGTTACATGAGATAGTCATGAGGGGCATCGATAAGGATGCAGGATCATTCAGGGATCATAAGACTAGAAACAAGATATACGTGGCAATTGACGGTTTTCTTGATAAACTCAACAACAACCCAGAATATCACTCTATTGAGACATCAGCGATACTACAAAGCTATTTCCACCAGATAAGACCATTCAACTATGGAACAGGTTCAACAGCCAGACTAGCAGCCAAATGGATACTCAACTATCATGGATACATCTTCGGATTACCACTGGATAATTATGAGATGAAATATTACAGGAAATGTGCAGAGAAATCCGGTAAAGGCACCATATATCCGCTTGTTAAGATGATGACCAAGTGCGTCGAAGAGACAATGGACTTGTTGATTAATCAGGTGAAGACACTGAGCTATATTCCCATCGAGGAGGCTATGAAAAAGAACAAGCTGGATGTTGCCCAGATGATTGATCTCATCAAACGGGGAGAGATCAAGGCGTACAAGAAAGAAGGTAATGTCTATGTGATAGACCAAGCAATAGACAACATAACCCTTGGTATGAATATATTGGACATGATTCTTTGAAAAAATTAGGGGAATCTGGATTTCCTCAAACTTAATATCAGTATTGAGGCAGCCACACCAATCAACATATAGTATCCGGGTAGGGGTATTCCTCCACCAGACTCTGGCTCAGGCTCCGGTTCGGGTTCAGGCTCTGGCTCTGATACCTCTACTTTTTCATATGTGACGCTGAGGCTTTGGTCTTCGGTTAGGTCTATTGTTATCTCGGTGTTTGTTGAGCCTGTGCTCCATTCCAAGAACTCGTACTCATCGCCATCAACTGTTACGGTCTCGGGAACCGAGACAGTGTAAGTTCCTTCCTCTAATTCCTCCTCGAAAGGAGTCGAGAAAGAAACAGTATCAAGTGTTATGTCTACATTGATTGGCTCAGAGTCCATAGACAGAACATAGGTCTCTGGTACAGAGACAGTTAGATCATTAGACTGGAAACTAGCAGTGTTTCCAGCATAGTCTGTTGCCTCTGCCTTGACTAGAATAGTTTCTTCCTCGAACATGGCTGGAACCTCGAAGGTTATGTCTGCTTCTGGGAATGTATCCTTGTAAAGGGTTCCTGTGAGTATAGGCTCTATTTCGGATTCTACCTGTGTCCATGTTTCTCCATTGTCTGTAGAGTAGCTAACGTCGAGTTCTTTCAGACCCCATCCATAATCAGATGCAGATAAAGTCACCATGGTTGGCGTCTCGGACTGATATGGCCCTAGAAGCTCCACTCCAAACTCTGGGTTGACTGAGTCGTCTTCTGCTTTCAGAGTTACCTCGAAACTTGACTGAGCAGCCACATCAAAATAGGCATCGAAGACATATCCCTCAGAAGTAGTTGTCGTTTCTATTCGTACAGGCTGTTCTCCAACGAAAATATAATCCTCGAGTGGCTTGCTCTTTGAGACCTTGAATATTAGACGCCCCTCATCTATATCCATTTCAAGCATATTTTCTAAGGAAACAGATACCGCAGTACCGGTGAAATCATTAGCAGAACGATAAGTGTATGTCACATATCCAGTTGGAATGTTATTAGGTGGAATTTCTAAACTAGCCTCAGCGTAAGGATCTAAATGCACCGTTCCATCGTTGTCAAGGGTAATGATTCTTGATCCATGTCTCTCATTTGGAGGCAGCCCTCCACCAACTGTGGAGGTGGTTATGAAATAGTGCTTGTCGTTTACAAGGTATACTACGTCTCTGTGGACATGCCCGTTTAGGACAACACGAACATCGTATTCTTGAATGAGTCTTAATAATTCTTGAGCTACTGGTAGAGGATTATCCTCAGAGTCTTTCCACGTGAAGTACATAGTATCCGCTAGATCATCAATTTGCTCCCAGTCTGCAGTAATATAACCGCCCATCATGGAATCTTCCTCAGATTGGCCTATACCATACTCACTACTCAGCAAGCCATGGTGGAAACCAAGAATCTTTACCTTGTCAGGATACATTTGAAGTTGGTCTTCTATCCAATCGATATGCGGATCAGTAAAGTATCCGTCAGCAGAGCTATCAGCTGCGATGAACACAAAATCCCCGAGCACAAGAGTGTAATTCAGTTTTCCTCCATATAGTGCGAATGCCTTCCCTCCATATCCCGAATAATCGTGATTGCCTGGGAGCAGATATGTTGGATACTCGACGTGTAACATCGCATATTGAAGATAAGCCCAAGCCCTTGCATTAGTCTCAGACTGAACAGTATCACCAGTAGATATCATAAAATCAGGATTAATGAAATTACTCTGTAAAATATATGATGGAAATACTGTATCCTTTTGTGGCGCATGTATATCTGTTGTATGGCTAAAGGTGATACTCTCCGGCCAATCCTCCAAAACCCAGACACTTTTACTTTGATGAACACTCATTGCTCCGGAGCCAGCTCCCTGAGTTAAAGTCAGATTATATAACCCAACATGTACATCTTCAGGCAAATTGAAGTAAAGGAGCCATTTCTCTCCATCATATGTGCCATTCACAAGAGATACATCATGTCTACCATACATTGATGCGATAACTCCAGACCAATCAGACGAATCTCCCCCAGCCAAAGAATCACTAAGATCCTTGACTGTAACAGGAAAATCTCCTCCCTGAAGCACCGGTTCTGGCGCTGAAGGTAACGGAGAGCTCATGAACTCGGCTATTTTTTGTCCTGTGTATGATTCTGTGAAAGGGATTGTGCCTAGAAGCCCAGAAATTGTAATGGCTAGAAGCACTATTAGTGTAAACTTCATTCTTTCTTTCATCTTATTCCACCCCTGAGGGCAGCATTATCGTATTCTTATAGGCAATGTAGACCTTAAGTTTTCCACCTACCTCTGAGGCAACATCGGGTGGTACATCCACTAGGATCTTGTGACCATCAACATCAATTCTAACCTCAGTATAGGGTCCAATAAACGAAGCCCATTCAACCACACCCTCAAGTATATTCGATGGTTCATCCGGTTCCTCTGTTTCATAGCTTTCTGGTCTGATTATACAGGAGGCTTTGTCACCAGCGCTGATTTTCCCAGTCGAGTCCAAACCAGTCAAACCGATGTTCCCGATTCTCATCTGAACATATTCATTGACATTAGTCACATTTCCCTCAAGAAGGGTACCCCTACCCATGAATGTAGCAATAAAGACATTCTGAGGGACATTGTAGATATCCAACGGGGCTCCTATCTGCATTACTTTTCCATAGTTCTGGATTGCAATCCTGTCTGAAACAGACATGGCTTCCTCTTGATCATGGGTAACATATACAGTGGTTATGCCCAGTCGTTTCTGGAGCGCTTTGATCTCCTCACGCATCTGGACCCTGAGCTTGGCATCAAGATTGCTCAAAGGCTCGTCCAGTAGCAGAACAGCAGGATTGATTACTAAGACTCGTGCTAATGCAACTCTTTGTTGTTGACCTCCACTGAGTTGAGTTGGGAATCTGTCCTCCATGCCCCCAAGTTTTACTTGTTCAAGAGCATCTTTGACTCTATCCTTGATCTCTTCTTCTGGGACTTTTCGGACTTTAAGCCCGTAAGCTACATTTTCGTAGACTTTCATATGAGGCCAAAGAGCATAGTTCTGGAATACCATACCCGTATTCCGTTCATAAGATGGGAGCTGGGTAACATCCTGACCATCGAAGAAGACTTGTCCCTCAGTGGGGAACTCGAGTCCAGCGATGATACGCATCGTGGTGGTCTTACCGCAGCCACTTGGACCAAGAAGGGTAAAGAACTCCCCATCTTGAATGGTGAGATTTATTTTGTTTGCGGCTGTGACCTCTCCGAACTTTTTTGTAAGATTTTTTAGTTCTATTTCTACCATTTTTTAGACTCCTAGGAATGATACTTTTTGTTTGAGCACATAGTTACTCACAGCCATTGCGGTGATCTGAACCGCCATCAATAGGATACATAAGCTTGCTCCAATGCTAACTGAGCCTACTGCAGCTGTTCCGTATACAATTTGACTTATGAAAAAGGTGATCGGCACCCTATCCTCTCTTAATGCCCCCAATGTAACACTGGTGCTAACCTCCGCCATACTATATACAAAGCTCAGGAGCGCTCCACTGATAACATTTGATATGATCAGCGGGATCACTATCCTGATGAAGCTAGCGGTACGAGTAGCGCCAAGGTTTAGTGAGGCTTCTTCGAGACTCTTATCGATCTGCTGGAGTCCAGCATAGACCGATCTTGTTGTGAAGGGTAGTCGTCTTATCGAATATGCTAATATAAGCAGTAGAGCGGGGTCGGTTAATGGATCCAATATTGAGCCTCTGAAAAACTTCGTTGAGAAGAATAGGAAGTAACTAACGGCGAGGCTTACTCCTGGTACTGATACCGGTACAGTAGCAAGCAGGTCTAGGAATGATTTGGTTGGGATATCACGCTTTGCTACCACATATGAGATACTGGAGCCAACGATTATCATGATAACGACGGCTACAACGCTGTATCCTAAGCTGTTCAATATGGATCGGATTACATCCCTGTTTGTTGTCAAAGCACTGAAGTATTCACCAGTTATTTTTGTCGGGAAGGTGCCGCTTGTCGCCCAGTTAGTGGATGCGAGAACTAGGGTGCCAATTTGAGGCATAGCGCCTAGAATGAATAACAATAATAATCCACAAATTATGAGCAATTGTTTACCTATTTTTGGCGTGCTGAGTCTTGGACTCCATCTTCCGCCTTTACTGAGCATGGAGTAGCTCCGTCGCGATGTATAATTTTTGACAAGGGCATAACTCAAAACAGTGATCACCATCACAAGCAATGCCAAAGCAGAGACTTTTGGCGATATTTCTCCAGTCAATGCCTCCCTGAAGCTGGCATATATCTGATATGACGCCACATTCTTCGCGAGGGGGTTGGCAGTTGCTCCAATAAACCCGATGGGGGCTCCAAGGTCCTCTAAGCTAAAGATGAATGTGATTATAGACCCAGCAACTAATCCTGGTAAGAATAGGGGGAAGGTTACTGTCCTGAAGAGTCTAAACCCCCTTGAGCCTAGGTTCTCAGCCATTTCTTCTAAGCTTGGGTCAACATTGTTGAGAGATGATAACACGTTTGTGTAGACTATCGGGTAATAAGTCAGGGTCTGCACCACTACTAATCCAACTAAACCATCGATACTTACTCTCCAAGGCAATATGTGGAGGAGATCAACCAAAAGATAGTTCAGTAAACCAAATTGCGGGTTGAAAACCTTGCCAACTACATATGCGTTTACGAATGGGGTGGCTAATAGGGGGATCAAAAGTATTACTTTGAAGATTCCTTTGCCCTTGAAATTGTATCTACCCATGATCATGGCGACACCGATACCAATCAGGCTACAGAGAATGGTCACAGTGAATGCAACCATCAAAGAGTTAAGCAGAATCCCGTGATCATACCCCCAAATATACATAACTCCTCGTCTAACCTCAAACATCCTGCCACCTCGGGACTGGAGGCTAACATACTCGGGGCTAGTCATTATGTTGATGAACCAACGGAGGCTGAATCCCCCCTCGGATTTGAAGCCCTGAATAACAAGCGATGATAAAGGTAGAATGAGAAAACCAATTAGCATGAAATAAGAAATTAAGGTCTGCGTTAGAGTAAGGGGGTCAAATTCTCTCCGTAGTTTCTCCATCGTTTCTTTGATGGAGATAGCCCCCATCCTGTTTTCTGTCAAAGAGTTCCCCTAAGATATGCTTTCTAGTTCAGCAGCGAGTTCAGCATAATGGTTGTAAGCAGCCTCAACCCATACATCTACAATGTTTTGCTTGTACTCAACATCGGTTGCTATACGTTCGTTGAGCGCCTGTGCGTATTCCTTTGTGAAAAGCTCAGTCTCACCTGTAGCTGGGTCCACGAATGGTATTTCGAGTGGATTACCTATTCTTTCAGCAATGTCATTGAACTGTGTTTGTGTAATTTGGCCATCCTCTAGAGCCCATGTGAGGTCTTCCCAGAGTTTTTCTAGCTGTATTTGTGTGTTAGCTACTGCGATCACTGCTCTATGATAACTTCTGATGGCTGAATAGTAGCTTGCGCCTTCAACGCTGTCAAACTGGATCGTCAAGGCTTCCTGTGTCTTGCCAAATACCTCCTCTAGATCTGAACGTTGAAGCCCCTCGGGGGTGTCGAACACAGCCTCATTGACCGGCATCCTATTGATGTTACCATCTAGCCACGTCTTTTGTCCCTCTGGGCTAAGAACCCACTCAATGAAACCTTGAGCTAGATTGGTATCAGTAGCTGTGGTTAGCAGCGCAATTGGGTCTGCGTTAACAATGGTTCCATCAGCGGGGAAAATATATCGACAAAACTCTGGATTCATCCACTGAGCAGTATAACCATAGAAATCTATAGTTGTACCAATGGCGATCTCCTTGTTGATTACTGCATCTCGCACATTTCCTGACTGGTCGAATATCTTGGAGTTAGCACCCATCCTTGCTAGAAGATTCCAGCCCTCCTCCCAACCATATATCTGGAGTATGATCTGGAATATCCGAGTGTTTGATGTTGATGTGGTTGCATCAGCAGTTCCTACAAGGGTTGTGGGCAGATAG